>JAEEGK010032075.1_pt1 | contig 10305 bp, 9 predicted proteins | sample 8958771 | NCBI WGS metagenome assembly JAEEGK01 (sample SAMN16246547, study PRJNA631951) | gut metagenome | biome: gut microbiome; feature: rumen; material: SC-attached | host: Bos | place: Iran: Karaj | collected 2018-10 | reverse complement strand
CACATCATAGAAATGGAAGCCCTCAATACGCTCATCCCATTCCAGATCCGCGGACGTGGCCATGAGCATGCCGTCAATGAATTCCACCTCACCATAGAGTCCGTCCGGATCATTGATCCCGGGCTTCACGGCGATGCTGCCCGCACCGCTGAAGGTCCCGATGGAGATACAGCCACCGATGTCAAGCCGCTTCCAGGCATCCGCATCCGGCAGCCGGACCGCGCCCGCCACACCGACCATTGCCGGAGCATCCGTCCCCTGCATGCAGGCAAGGAGATCCCGGATGAACTCCCTGTTGATGAGAAACATATCCTGGTGCAGATAGACCTTGTATTTCGCGTCACTCGAGCGCATGGCCGCATTGTAACCCGCCGTCATGCTGCGCGCGCCGCGGATCTCTTCCACCGTGACATGCATTCCCTCCGGGACATGCAGGCGGTCGATGTAATACCGGCACTCCTCCATATACCGCACATTGTTCGTGCAGACGATAAAGGAGATCCCGGAAGGGTCGGTGTTAGGCATAGAGCATCCTCATCAGCTGATCCGTCTCCTCCTGTGGCACCCCGTCCAGCCCGCAGATACAGGCCGTAACGATCCTGCTGAAATGTGTCTGCATAAGATATTCCCTGAGCCGGTCCGCCGTATCCGGTGTCCTCTCGCGCAGATATTCCTGTATCCGTTCACGCAATCCCCCGTAGGTCCGGATCAGCGTTCCGCAATCGCTCCGCATGGCTTCCGGCAGATACTCGTGCATCGTCTCGGAATAGTGATCGCTCTCCATCTGTGCGACCCCGAAAACCTCTTCCAGTTCGCACAGATATTCATCCATCGCTTCCTGTTCCCTGGCTTCCGCCAGCAGATAGACCGCCTTGACGATCCGGTGCTCGCGGTAGAGCCTGTCACATTCCCTCCGGACGGCTTCGGGATCTCTGCGGTCGCAGACGATATCCTCCGCCATATAGCCGCTCACGGACTTCAGGTGGATCAGCGGCGCTTCGACCACGCGCTTCCCGCGCGCGATCTGCTTCCTCACAAACACATGGGAGAGACGTTCCAGAATGAATCCGCAGTCCCGGCGCTGATACAGATCGGTCTTTAACGGGCTCCTCTTAAAGAAAGCATCGGCCATGGGAAATGCCCAGTCACTGTATTCCGTATACAGCGCCGACTTCATAATGTTCACATTGCTGCCGTGCAGGGTATTTCCCCGAAAGCACTCCATGGCAAAGCCGGCATCCTCCGGCGCGTATGTGCGCAGGATCTCCAGGAACAGATCCCAGTCCCCCGCGTGATGGATGGTCCTGTAATCTTCCTCGATGGAAACCTCCGATACCTGCGGGACAGAGGTGATGATATCCGTATCCGCATCGAGATAAGCAGCGATCTCCTCTTCCGTGAGATCAAGCCGCCGCCTGTAATGGGCGATCCCGACATACGGCGTGTCGAGATGCTTTGCGACCCACCACATGGCCGTCCCTTCGCTGTAACGCATATTTCTGTCGGAGATGCTCTCCGGAAATCCGTCATGATCGTTGATCGCACAGGTCCTTTGATCCGTAAGGGCTGCCCCCGCCTGGATCGGCACATCATAGGAGCTGTGCAGCGCACCTTCCTCTATGGGCTTATCCGCATGACTGGATACGATATAGAGTTTTAACCGGTCATCCATCTTCCGCGTTCCTCCGAACCATGCTCATTCCGCTTTCGCCTTTTTGTTTTTCCGGTACTCGTCGATCATCCTCTGCTGCTTCGCATAGAAGGGATATCCGTGACCGGCGGTATGCCTCACCGGCGTCATCCAGTCTGCCCCGTAGATGGTCCGCAAAAGTTCCCGGTAACCTGCCGGGACCGGAATCTCAATCATCTCAAAAGGGATCCTCACAACATCATCATACCACGCAAACGCTCTCCACCGGCTGCGGGAATATGCTGTCATATTGCTCAGATTCTCGATCCCGATCGCATCTTCTTTCGTATACATCCGCCCCAGCATGGACATAATCCCGCAGACTGCCGGGAGAAATCTCTCGTCCGTGGGGATCTCCTGTCCGGTCAGGATACGTATCTGTTCCGCATATTCCTGCAGCATACCGACCTGCCGCATCCCGTTTCCGATCTTCACCGCACGCATCAGGACATCATAGATGAGGAGCAGGCTTCCCCGTTCCTCTTCATCCCGCGGGACATAATCCAGCGGATAGACATCAATGATGTCTGTATAGGGATTCCCGTAAAACTCCGCTGTGATCTCCGCCTCTGCGGGGTCATCCCCGGTGTCGATATACCGGCGGTTGTTGATCGCGGAAAGCGGCTGGTCAAACTGGTTTTTCCCGAACTGTCCGACTTTATAGTTCTTCGGGAGCTCCAGTTCCAGGATCGTCATCGCCCGGTCATAATCCGTCCGCAGCAAGGAGATATCCAGATCATCATCCCAGGGAACAAATCCTCTGTGGCGCGCGGCACCCAACAGCGTCCCGTAATCGGCATACCACCGGATCCCGTGTGCTGTCAGGATCTCATCGATCGTGCAGATCATCCTGAGCTTGGTTGCCCAGGAACGCTTCATCATCCCGGAGATGACAAAGCCCTCTCTTTCCTCCTCCTGCAGATAACGCTCCGGTATCTTCAGTTCCAATCAGCAGCCTCCCGGAGCAGGTCCCGTTTCTCCCGTCTTACGGCCGACAAGAAACACGACCGCCCGGTCCCCGTATCCTTTCACGTTGTTTTCCTCCACCAGTTTCTGGATCTCATCGATCTGCTCCGGCGTAAAGTGCTCATAGACCAGATCTGTCGATATATCGGGATAATGCACACCCTGCTGATAGAAATAGCTGACCAGAAACTCCGCCATCGTGGCATTGTACCGGATCTCATCGATGATCAGTCCGCTCCGGTCCGCCAAATAACGCAGGCTCTCCACGGAATGCAGACAGATATGCCGCGGCGCATCGATCTGGTACCAATGGGCGCCGTACCGTTCAAACGCCGCATTCGGAAAGACCGGCAGCGTGATCTCCAGAGATCCGCCGGGCTTCAGCAGACGTGCAGCGCTCTGCATCGTCTCCAGGGGATCCGTGACATGTTCAAAGGAATCCCCCATATGGATATAGTCGTAACAATGCTCTCCCCGGATCTCATGAATGGAACACTTTCTTATGAGGACCCTGTCTCCGTAACGCAGATCTTTTTCAATAAACGGATCGCAGCCGCGGCAGTATCCGCACCCGTCCTCAGCCAGCCGCACCAGCCATTCGCCGCTGCCGCAGCCCACGTCCAGGATCCGGTCCCCTTCCTTCCAGCCGCAGAGCTTCGCGGCCTCCAGGGTGAGGGCGTCCCCGCCGGGGTGACAGCTTGTGATCATTTCCATGTCCGTTCCTTTCAAAAGCCCGCGTCTCCGCCCTTCGGGGAGACGCGGGCTTTGCGTATCGTTTTCTTATTCCAGGATGTCCGTGATGTCGTTGAGACCCTCCGCCGTGGTGACCACCAACACATGGTCGCCCTGGCGGATCACGTCGCCGCCGCCGGGGATGATGGGGCGGCCGCCGCGGATGATGCAGGCCAGCAGCAGATCCCGCCGCAGGCGCAGATCCTTCAGAGGGACGCCGGCCACCCCCCCGGCCTGCTTGCCCACGGAGAATTCCAGAGCCTCCACCTGGCCGGAGCAGAAGGTGTGCAGGGCCTCCACATTGGAATCCAGGGAATTTGACATGCCTCGCACATAGCGCAGGATCGTGTTGGCGGTGATGTGCTTCGGACTCAGCACGCTTTCCAGCCCGGCCCGTTCGCCCAGCCGCACCAGATTGCCGTTGTTGACCTTCACCACCACCTTCCGGGCTTCGCCCAGGGAGTCGGCATACATGCCCAGGATGATGTTCTCCTCGTCGGAACCCGTCAGGGCCACGACCCCGTCCATGTGGTGGATGCCCACCTCGCCCAACAGCTCATGGTCCGTGCTGTCCCCGTTGATGATGGTGGCGTCCGGCAGCAGCTCGCAGAGCTCCCGGCAGCGGGCGGTATCCCGCTCCACGATGACGGTGCGGGTGCCGATGCCGCAGAGCATCCGCCCCAGGTAGTAGCTGATGAGGCCGCCCCCCACCAGCATCACATCGTCCACCTTTTTGCGCAGCAGGCCCAGGGCCTTGAAGACCCTCGTCACCTCGTTGGGCTCGGCGGTGATGCTGATCCGGTCCCCGGCACGAAGGACAAAGTCACCCTTGGGGATGCAGACCTCCTCGGCGCGCTGCACGGCGCAGATGAGGATGCGAGCGCCCAGGGCCTTCGGCAGATCCCGCAGGGGGATGTTCGCCATACCGCTGCCTTCCGGCACCGTGATCTCCACGATCTCCACCCGTCCGCCGGCAAAGAGCTCCAGCTTCTGGGCGGAGGGGAAGCGAAGCAGACGGAAGATCTCCGAAGCTGCGGAGTATTCCGGATTGACATACATGCTCAGGCCCAGATCCTCGGAGAGGTATTCCATCTGTCCCACATACTGGGGATCCCGGACCCGGGCGATGGTATGGGTCGCGCCGATCTTTTTGGCCAGCAGGCAGGCCAGCAGGTTCTGTTCATCGGAGGCGGTGGTGGCAATGAGCAGGTCCGCCTTTTCCACCTGGGCCTCCTGCATGACCTGGAGGGTGGCGCAGTTGCCCACGATGCCCATCACGTCATACTGCCCGTTCATTTCCTCCACCCGGGCGCTGCTGACGTCGATGACCGTGACGCTGTGGCCCTCCTGGCTGAGCTGCTGCACGAGCTCGCCGCCCACCTTGCCGCCGCCTGCGACGACGATATTCATCGGTTTTTCCCCCTTTCGGGCTCATCGGTCAACGCTCTGTATTGAATAGAGCGGGAAGCTTATTCCACGGAGACGGGGATGGAGATGCAGTCCAGCACCAGGTTTCCTTCTTCATCCTCGATGGTGATCTCCACGTCCGCCTCGCCCGGCCCGTGGGCTGTGATATACAGGTCACAGGTGACGCCGTCCTCCTGCCAGTCTCCCCATTCAACGGTCAGGATATCGTCGCCGTAGGTGTTCCAGTTGAGGAAAAGGTCGATCTCATCGTCCCCCTCGGTAAGGCCTGTGACCGCCAGAGTGACGGTTTCGCCCACGGTCATGCCCAGCTCATCCTCGGAAACGCTGATGGAGCCGAAGACGACGTAAACCGTCACGGTCTCCTGCGCCAGCACCGTATCGTCCTCCAGGTGGTAGACCAGCGTGATCTCCGTGCTGCCGGTGGCCAGAGGAGAGACAAAGAGGGTGATATCGTCTCCGTCCCAGGAGCTCCAGGAGCACTCCGCGATGGAGCTGTCACCGACATAGTAGGTGGCGTAAACGTGGTGGTTCGGATCGTCCAGATAATCGGTGTGCCCGTGAACATGGATCTCGCCCTGGCCGAAGAGACCCACAAAGAGCGTCTCATTGTCCACATAGAAGATGGTGGTGTCGTCCTCGATCTGGCTGCTGCCCTCGGAGGTGACGGTCACGGACAGGGTTTTCGCGTCCAGCACCGTCTCCGTGCCGTTGATGAGGAAGTATACGGTGATATCCGTGTTGCCGATGCGCAGGGGGTTCACGATCAGGGTGTTGTCGTCGCCGACCCAGCCGCCCCAGGAGCAGGAAACGATGTCCGTATCCCCGATGACGTAGCGGACGGAGACGGTCTCGTCGCAGTTCTGTTCGATGGCGGTGACAGTGACGCTGCCGGTCTCGTTCAGGCCCAGGTTCAGCCTGGCGGTGGAGAGGGTCAGCGTTCCGGTGGGATTGCTGTGGTAGTTGCTCAGGGGCGAATAGCCGCTGGTGTCCATCTTCTCCAGATAGGTCATGGGGATGGCCAGGTTCAGGTTCTGCCCCTCGGTATAGGTGGCGGAGGTGATGCCGATGACCTGGCCGTATTTGTTCAGCAGGGCGCCGCCGCTGCTGCCGGGGGAGATGGCCGCGCTCATCTGGATGTAGGTCATGCCGCCGTCGATCCGGGCGGGATTGGAGATGATGCCGGAGGAAATGGTGTTCTGAAGGCCCAGAGGACTGCCGATGGCATAGACGGTGGCGCCGCCCACGTCATAGTCTGCCGCGCCGATCTCCAGGGTCTGGAAGCCGCTGCCGTCGATCTGCAGCACGGCCCAGTCTTCATCCACGCTGTAATCGTAGACCCCGGCCACCTGGTAGACCTCGCCGGTATCCGAGACGGTGATGGAAGCGCTGGAAGCGCCGGAGATCACATGGTAGTTGGTGATGGCCAGACCGTCGGAGGTGAGGAAGAAGCCGCTGCCGTTTTTGATGTGCCAGCCGCTTTCATCGTAGATCTCAATGTAGAACACCGCGGGGGCGCAGCGGGCATAGATCTGCTCCGGGGTCATCTCCTGGAGCACGGGAGCCGCTTCGCCCATGCCGCTGAGGACGACGGCGGTATTGGTCTCCGCGTCATAGTCCACCCGGAAGCCCACGGCGGCGCCCAGATCCCGCAGCTTGAAAAAGTTGTTGCCGCCGATGTTGTAGACGGAGAGATCCTCCACCGGCGCACCGTCGATCAGGATGGTCTGGCTGCTGGGAACGGCGGTGGCGGATTTATCCTCCCCGCTGAACATCAGCTCCGTGCCGTTGGACTCATAAGGACTGCCGCTGGTGATGGTCACGGTCCGGCTCTCCGCGTCATAGCCCACGGCGAACTGACTCTCCGTGCCGTTGAGCAGAAAAGCCATATCCCGCAGCTTGAAATAGTTGCTGCCGTCGATATTGTACTTCTCGCAGCGGATGGACACGCCGTTGACCGTCAGATTCTGCCCGGAAAGGACCACATCGGCCCCAAGGGCGGAGGGGAGCAGGGCGGCCAGCAGAAGGGCGATCAAAAGGAAGGAAAGGAGCCGCTTTTTCATGGTATGACCTCCTTTATCATGGTTGGTTCTATTGAAGCCCGGGCTTCCCGGGTTACAGGCGTGCGCGGTACTGCAGGGCTTCCGCCAGGTGGGGGGACCGGATCGCCTCGCTGCCTGCCAGGTCCGCGATGGTCCTTGCCACCCGCAGCACCTTGTCATAGCTGCGGGCGGTGAGCCCCAGCCGGGTATAGGCGGCCCGGAGCATGCCTTCGCTGGGCTCATCCAGGCGGCAGGACCGGCGCAGCAGCCCGCCGGAAAGGCGGGCATTCACCGTCTCCCCGGTGCCCGCAAGGCGCTTGCGCTGGATCTCGCGGGCCTTTTCCACCCGGGCGCGGACGTCTGCGCTGGATTCCCCGGCGCTTTCGCTGCGCAGCTCATCATATTCCAGGGAGCGGACGGAGAGCATGATGTCCATGCGGTCCAGCAGCGGGCCGGAGATGCGCTGGCGATAGGCCCGGACGGCGCTTTCCGAGCAGGTGCAGCGGCCGGAGGGGTGCCCGTACCATCCGCACTTGCAGGGGTTCATGGCGCAGATCAGCATAAAGCGGCTGGGAAAGGTCTCCGCCCCGGCGGCCCGGGAAATGGTGACTTCCCCGTTTTCCAGGGGCTGCCGCAGCACCTCCAGGGTCTGGCGGCTGAACTCCGGCAGCTCATCCAGGAAGAGGACGCCGTTATGGGCCAGGCTGATCTCACCGGGCCGGGGATTGGCGGTGCCGCCGACCAGACCGGAGGAGGAAATCGTGTGATGGGGGGCGCGGAAGGGGCGCTGGGCCACGATGGGGTTCCCCGGGCCGGTGAGTCCGGCGATGGAGTGGATCTCCGTGGTTTCCAGCATTTCCTCAAGGCTCATGGCCGGGAGGATGGAAGGAAGGCGGGAGGCCAGCATGCTTTTGCCCGCCCCCGGCGGACCGGAGAGCAATACGTTGTGACCGCCGGCTACCGCCACCTCCAGGGCGCGCTTCACGTCCTCCTGTCCCTTCACGTCGGCAAAGTCCGGCATGGGACCCATCAGGGCGGCGAGAGGCGGCGCTTCCGCCCTTGTCAGAGGCGTTTCTCCCTGCAGATGGGCCAGCAGCTGTCCAACATCCTCCGCCCCGTAGACCTCCAGCCCCTCGGCAAAGGCGGCCTCGGAAGCATTGGCGGCCGGGACGAAGAGACGGCGGATCCCTTCCCGCCGGGCAGCCAGCGCCATGCTCAGCGCGCCGGGGACGGGGCGGAGAAGCCCGTTCAGGCTCAGTTCTCCGAAAAAGGCACAGTCGTCGGGGAGGGTCGGAAGCTGCTCCGTGGCGGTGAGCACTCCCAGGAAGATGGGCAGGTCATATACGGTGCCGCCCTTGCGGGTGTCCGCCGGGGCAAGGTTCACCGTGATCCTCCCCGGCGGGAAGCGGAAGCCCCGGCTTTTCACCGCAGCCCGCACCCGCTCCCGGGCCTCCTTGACCGCCGCATCCGGCAGGCCCACGATGTCGAAGGGGCTCTGGACCCCGTGGGCGGCATAGCATTCCACAGTCACGCCATAGCCGCGGATGCCGTGGACGCCCATGCTGCGGACGGTGGTGGTGCCTGCCATTTGTCTGCCTCCATCGGGATCGCCCGACAGGGCGCAATCCCACATATAATAAAGCTATTCTATCCTATCCTCGCCCTCAATGCAAGGGCAGAGGCGCTTTTCTTTGCGGGATCATACCGGTCTCCCATGAAATACGGCCGTCCTTGCGGCCTGATTTGCGCCATCCTTCTTAGGCGTCCTTGGCAAGCGACAGCCCGAAACGCATCCTTCGCCTCGACTGACACAGATCATTCTCGCAGTTCCCTGTCTGGTTTCCATGGGAGATCAGTATAAAAATCGCCGCGCAGCGGCAGCTGCGCGGCGGATATGGGTATTTCATTTTTTGGTGGGGTCGTAATTCTTTCCAAAAAGCAGATTATCGTAATCGATGTTGGGAAGCTTGGAAATGGTGGATTCCGGATCGGCTGCTTCCTCGGCGGTCTTCTCCTTTTCCTGCGTGGAGGAGATGGCGCGGTTGATGATCTCTGCGATGTTCTCCACCGTGTCCTGGGTGAAGCCGCTCTCTCTGGGCTTCTCTTCCGGGGGAGGCGCTTCCTCCGGAACGTTCACAGCCTCCGCTGAGGCAGGCTGCTCCGGTTGGGGAGACAGGGGCTCCACAAAATCATAGATCCGGTTCAGCGTCTCCGCATAAGCGCTCATGGCGTTCTTCAACCGGTCGAGATATTCGGCGGTGGCCTTTTTTGCATTATTCAGGGCGGCTTCCTCAGCGGCCAGATCTTTCCGGATCTCGGCACGCCGCGCCTCCGTTTCCGCCTCCGCCTGCTTCAGAAGCTCTTCGCTCTTTTCAGCGGTTTCCTTTTCGATGGTATCCCTTTTGGCCTCGGCGGCAGCGACGATGTCCTTGGCGGTCCGCTCCGCCTGGAGCAGCGCCATATGCATAGCGTCCTCCGTGGAGCGGTATTCCTCCACCTTGTCCACCAGCACCTTCATCTTCGTTTTCAGGATACCGTTCTCCCGGTAGAGGGAAGTATAGTCCTGCGTGAGCTGGGCCATGAGCTTGTCTACCGAGGCGATATCGTAGCCGCCGAATACGGCTTTTTCAAATACGCTGTTCGATACTTCCTGGGGTGTCAGCAATGTATGCCATCCTTTCCCGGAGCTGCCGGCCTGAGATCAGAATCAGAAGTAGACGCCGTTGTTCTCCAGCTCGTCGATCAGGTCGCCGAGGATGTCCACGTTGTAGGGCGTGACGATGAAAGTGCTGACAGCCACCTTCTTGATCTTCCCGTCCTGCGCATAGGCGACGCCGCTGACGAAATCCAGAATGCGGCGGGAGATGTCCTTGTTGGTGTTCTCCAGATTCAGGACTACGGTACGCTTGTCCCGCAGATGGTCGGCGATCTCCCGGGCAGCTTCATACTGCTCCGGCATGACCAGCACCACCTGAAGCCGGGCAGTGGCGTGAATGTTCACGACCTTGTTCCCGGTCTTCTTTTCAGATACGTTCAAGTCATCACCCTCGGACCAGACGGAAGCCGCAGGCGCCGGCTTCGGTTTCTCTTCATAATCCTCAAAGGTTTCATCGTCGTAAGGCCGCGCGATCCGCTTCAAATTGTCAAGAATACCCATTTCAATCGTCTCCGTTTCTCATGGCTGTGGAGCCGTCCGGGCTCCGAAGATGGCGCTGCCCACCCGCACCATATTGGCACCGGATACTATCGCTTGGGCGAAATCACCGCTCATCCCCATTGATAAACACCATATATGGGCATTATCGTATTTTTTTTCCCGTATGTCAATATATAGCCGGTACATTTCGTCAAAATAAGGATAAATTTTTCCGCCGGGCCAGGAAGCGCCCCCCTTTTCCCAGACGGGGGGGATGGCCATCAGCCCCTCCAGGCGGAGATGGGGCAGGGAAG
>JAEEGK010032073.1_pt1 | contig 10306 bp, 8 predicted proteins | sample 8958771 | NCBI WGS metagenome assembly JAEEGK01 (sample SAMN16246547, study PRJNA631951) | gut metagenome | biome: gut microbiome; feature: rumen; material: SC-attached | host: Bos | place: Iran: Karaj | collected 2018-10 | reverse complement strand
GAAGGCCTTCACCGCCTCCTTCTTCGCCCCCGGTCTGTTTGAGCAGGTCCATTACCTCTGCTCCATGACCGCCGCCCTGGAGTATTACCTCACCTACCCCGACGAGATCCAGGACCTGATCAAGTACCTCACGGAGTGGGAGCTGAAGTGCGCGGAGAAAATCTGCAAGTACCTGAAGCCCGAGATCATGTTCCACCATGACGACTGGGGCAGCGGCACCAACTCCTTCCTGCGGCCCACCATGTTCGAGGAGTTCTTCGTGGACGCCTACAAGCAGATCTACGGCTACTACCACGACCACGGCACCGAGTTCATCTTCCACCACTCCGACAGCTACGGCGCGAACCTGGTGGACTACATGATCGAGATGGGCATCGACGTCTGGCAGGGCGCCATGGAGATCAACGATATCCCCGCCCTGAACAAGAAGTACGACGGCCGGATCACCTTCATGGGCGATATCGACAACAAGAGCGTGGACTTCACCGAGTGGACCGACGAAAACTGCCGCAAGGTGGTCCGGGCCTGCCTGGAGCGGAACACCCCCAACCATGTGATCCCCTGCATCGTGCAGGGCGGCCCGGGCAGCGTGTTCCCCGGCGTCTACGCCTCCCTGTGCAAGCACATCGACGAGTATAACGCCGAAAAGTTCGGCACCCCCGTGGCGGAGCTTGAGAAGATGCGTCTCCCCCACGACATCATGTTCTGAGCCCGTTACGCAGCTAAGCCCTCAAGGTACCGGCAGACGCCGGCGCCTTGAGGGCTTTTTCTATGGCAGCGCCTGTATCCGCTCCCGGGTCTATTCCTCCCCGAGCGCATCCATGGGCACGGGACCCGTCAGGACGCCGCCCTCCAGCAGCAGGGCCTGGGAGCAGACGTGACGGAGGCGGGCCGGGCTGCGTCCGGAGAGGAGCATCGTCGTCCCCTCCTCCCGCAGCTCCCGGAGCAGGGAATACACGGTCTCCAGATCGTCCGTGTGCAGCTCCTCCAGGGGCTCGTCCAGGATCAGGAGCCGGGGCTTATGGGCCAGGGCGGCGGCCAGGGCATAGCGGGCCTGCGCCACCTCCAACAGGGTGCCGATCCGCTTCCTGCCGACGTCCTGTTCGGCGATATGCAGCCGGCGCATGAGCTTGCGGATATATCTCCTGTCCGGCTTCCCGTATAGGCCGGCCAGCAGGATCAGGTTCTTTTCCACGTTGAAGCTCCGTTTGCCGAAGGCCGCGTCCGCCAGAAAGCCCGTCTGCTGCCGGGCCGCTCGCAGCCCGGCGGCGTCGGAGCTGCCGAAAAGGGAGACGGTCCCCCCGTCCGGGAAGGCCATCCCCGCCAGGATGCGGATGAGGGTGGTCTTACCCGCCCCCTCCGGCCCCAGCAGGGCCGTGACGGTCCCGGCCTCCAGCCGGAAGGACACGTCCTTCAGCGCCTCCCGATCCCGGTACCGCTTTTCCAGACGCTCGACCTGTACGGCGTATTCGCCCATGACCGTCCCTCCCCTATTTCTGTTCAAATCGCCGGAAGCAGAACCAGCCCCCGGCAGCGGCGGCGGCAGCCGCAGCGGCGGTGATGCAGCCCTGGAGGACCAGCGGTCCCGTCCCGGGGGACGGGTCCCAGGCCAGCAGGGCGTTCAGATACTCCCCGGGGACGGGGACCGGAAGTCCCGCCGCGTACAGCAGGAGAAGCAGACCCGCGGAGACCGGGAAAGCCAGGACGGCCCTGCGCAGGAGAAAGGCGAAGAAGAAGGTGACGGCGGCCCCGAACAGAAGGCCCAGGAGCAGGACGGCCTGCAGCCGCCGCAGACAGAGCTGCTGCTCCCCGGTCAGGGGGATATGGTACCGGGTGAGGCACAGGGGCACCGCGATGACCCACACAAGCAGGAAGAGGGCAATGTACAACACCCCCGCGAAGAGATAGACGGTCCCCCGGGGGATCCCCGCCGCCAGCAGCGGGCCGAGACGCCGCTTCCGGAACAGGATGCACAGGAAAAACGCCGCCATGACCCCGGAAAACACGGCGAAAAAGGTCAGCCTCTCGCTGTTCTGCCGCAGGAACGAGTCAAAATGATGGGCGTTGACCGCGGGATAGGCCTCCTCAAAGCTGTTCCCCAGCTCCTCCCGGGGGATGCGCAGGTCCTCGGACAGCACCTCCATGACGTACTGCTCCGAGAAGGTATAGCTGTCGTACTGGCTCAGGAAGGCCTGATAGCTCATGGGCACGCTGCTGAGACTGTTGACCGTGATCACGGCGTACACGGCGGCGGCCAGGACCGCCGCGGCGATCCTGACCCACTCCGTCCGGAGATACCATCGGGCAGCGCGAATAAACATCCCCACGCCTCCTCAGCCCCGGCGCAGATAGCGCTTTGCCAGCTCGGCCAGCGGTCCCGGGGAAAGGGTCCGCAGATCCTCCGGGGCGAAAAAGCCGGGCCGCCCCGCCGTATCCCGCTTTGCCGCGGCCAGCCGCCTCCGGCGGCGGACCGTGCGGCCGATGCTCAGGAGCACCGTGATCCCCAGGGGGATCAGGGCGGGGAGCATCAGATGCCGTATTTCCGGCTGTCCGCCGATCAGGCGCATGGCCCACAGGGTGATGAACGCCACCACCGCCGTGATCAGCGCCAGGGGCGAGGTGAGCCAGGGCTGCCCCATGCCGGACCAGGGCTGGACCGCCCCGCAGCGGGGGCACGGGACCTTTTCCTCCACAAGGGAAAAATCCCCCGCTTCCAGCTTCTTCCTTGCCCCGGCCAGAGCCTGCTCCCGCTCCCCCGTTCCGGAATTGTCCGCCGTGGGCAGGCCGGTGCCGGATACGGTCACACGGGTATCCAGGTAATCGAAAAAGCCGTGGCCCTCTTTCCTCCGCCGGAGGGTATGCTCGCTGAGACCGGTCTCCCCGCAGCCCGGGCAGCGGTACAGGAGATAGAATTTCCCCAGCTCCCGGGACTTTGCCGCGCTGTTCCCGCTCATACAGATCCTCCCCTCACAATCATTTGATTGTATACTATCATCATTATGATAATTCTGTCAAGAGCTGGATGGCATTTTTCGGAACGGCGGCTTCCGCCCCGCTGCCGAAAAAAAGGTATCGGGAGCAGGCCGCTCCCGATACCGCTGTTTATGTTTCCGTCACGCCGGACGGGACCGCTTTCAGCCCTCGGAGACCATCCGCGCCAGGGTGGTGAAGGCGTTCCGGCACCAGGTGCCGTTGGGGAACGCGCCGTCCCCGTTCACGGGATCTATGAAGTGGGGGAAGCCCTTGTCCATCAGGGCGTTCAGGTAGCGGTCGATGATCATTTTGGCCTCCTTCTTCTTCCCCGCCTGCCACAGGCCGGTGAGGATGAAGACCTGGCCGGGGGCGGAGATGGGGCCTGCCCCCATCTTCACGCCGGTGATCTCGAACACATCGCTGTTCATGTCCTCGGAGGCGATGCCGTAGGGGCTCAGGAGCCGGTTCTCCACCATGAGGTCCGCGCACATCTTGTCCACGATCTCCGGGGGCAGGCGCTTCCCCAGCACCAGGGGGATATAATGGAGGTTGGAGCCGGAGAACACGGGCTCATGGGTGTACTGCTTCAGGCAGACGAAATGCTCCCCGTCCCACATCTTCTCGATCATCAGGGCCAGCAGGTCCCTGGACTTCTTGTACCAGCCGTCGATCTCCTCCTGGGGCTTGCCCAGGAGCTTGGCCAGGTCGCCCTGGGCCTCGAAGCTCAGCACCTCCTGGGCGCACAGGTCGGGGGTGGCCAGGCTGATGCCGCCCATGTAGGCGGTGACCTCGTCAAAGCCGTTCTCGTTGCCGCCCTCGAAGCCGGGGAGGCCGTCCTCATCGTCGTCCCGGCAGTTCATGAACCACATGGCCCACTTGCCCGCCCGCTCATAGAGCGTTTCCAGGTCCTCTCTGGGCCATTCCTTCGCCAGGTCGTGGCGGGACATGATGTTCTTCAGCGCCCAGCCGTAGATGCCCGGCTTGATGCCGCCGGTGGCCAGCTCGCCCTCGTCGTAGCTGTCCGCAAGCTGTCCGGTCTCGCCCTGGCGCTCCAGGGGCGCCATGATCAGGCTCCGGGAGAGCTCCGGGATGTCCTGCAGGGCCACGCCGTTCTGCACCTGCTGCCACTGGGAGGCCACGATGCCGGGGAACATGAGCATCATCCACCGGGGGGTCGTCTGGGTGGGCTCCACCAGCATGCTCCAGAGGTGGTAGGCCGTATCCTCCCGTTTTTTGTCGTAGGGGGCAATGAGCTTGGGGTACTTCGCCAGGAAGTCCTCCCAGGACGTCTGCATATCCGCCTTGCCCTGGGCATAGGTGCCGTAATCCTTCTCGTCCGGGACCTGCACCATGTAGGGGAATTCGTCCACCGCCAGGGTGAAGCGGCCGTCCGGGCCGGGGTAGGTCAGGCCCTTGATGGCCTCATAGTTGATGGTGTACCAGTTCCAGGTGTCGTTGAAGGCAAAGGTGGAGCCCTCCAGGCCCTTGAAGCACAGAGGCGTGCCTCTGGAGGGGCAGCTCTCCCAGGCGCCGCCCTTCCGGGGGCGGACCAGCTCATAGGGGTTGGCGGTGCGGGTCCACTCCAGGCCCATGCCGGGATCCCCCTCCGCCATGAGCCGCCGGGTGGTGGCCCAGGTGAAGCGCACGTCGCCCCGGCGGGTATGGAGCACCAGCTCGGCAGGGCCGATCTGCTGGGTGGAGAAGGCGATGCGCCTGCCCTCAAAGGTGGGGTAGATGCGGAAGAGCCGCGCCCCCTCGGCGGACTGGCCGTGGGTGCGGGTGCCCCGGCAGGTGGTGAGGTACAGCATCCCCTTGCCGTATTTCACGTTGTCCACGGTCAGGGAGAGCCAGCAGCCCGCCCGGGTGAAGGGGGACATGTGGTACTGGGGGGCGTTGCGGAAATAGGGATCGCAGGAAACGGCGGTGACCCGCTCCCGCACGTGCTTCCCGGCCTCCGCCTCGTCCACCATGGCCAGGGCGAAGTCCGCATAGGATACGTAGCTCTGGCCCAGCTTGTTCAGGATCTTCACGTCGCCCCCCAGGGTATAGCTGCCGCTGCGGGTCCCCTTGGGGTCGAAGGTGGCGGCGGGGCTGAAGAAGGTCCAGTTGATGCTGCTCTGCCGGAACAGGTCCAGGGCCTCCTTGGCCGCCTGGGGGATGGCCCGGAAGGGCGCCGGGATGCTGTCCACGATCAGCTCGGTGCGGCTCTCGTCCGTGTACAGGCTGCCCGCGCCGCCGATGACCAGCAGGCGCACCTTGGGCAGCTCCCCGAACACGCGGATCAGGTGCTTCGCCGCCTCGATGTGCTCCTTCTCCAGGCCGGGCACGTCAAAGCGGGTGCCGTAGGCGCTGATGACCACGTCGAAGTCCTTCAGGTCCGCGGCCTCCAGGTCGAACAGGCTCTTGGCCAGAACGGCGGCCCCCGCCGGGGCCCGGTCCTCGCTGCCGGGCTTCACGATGGCGGTGACGGCGTGGCCCCGGCCCAGGGCCTCCGCGCAGATGAGTTTGCCCGCCTTCCCGGCGGCGCCGATGACTGCAAGCTTCATGGTATTTCCTCCTTATGCAGGTAATTGGATCTCTTTTGTACAGTATACCAAATCCGAAGGAAAATGGAAAGCCATTATGCAGCGGCTTTTCCCCAAACGGCGAAATTTGCGCCTTCCCCGGCGTCCCCCCGCCCGATCCGCCCCGCGCCGGCGATTGACAAGGACCCTCCGGCGTGATACTCTTTTCAGCAGTCCCCGTCCATACATGTATACATATATGTTCTGACTGTTGTCAGGATACGCGCCTATGGGAGGCATCATGACAAACACCCGGGCGATCTCCGCCTGCCGCGGGCTGCTGGAGCGGCGGCCGGTCCCTGTGCTGGCCGTGCTTTCGCTGGTCCTGGAGCTGGTGATCGAGCTGCTGGGACACAGCCCCTTTTACAGGGCCTTTGTGTTCATCGGCAGGAGCCCCCACATGTTCCTGCTCAATGCGGCGATCATCTTTCTCACCCTGCTGCCCACCCTGCTGGTGCGGCGGAAGGTCTTTTATTGCTCCCTGGCGTCCCTGCTCTGGCTCGTCTGCGGCGTTGTGAACTGCGCCATGCTGGCCATCCGGTCCAACCCCTTCTCCGCCCGGGACTTTTCCATGCTGGCCCTGGGCTTCATGATCGCGGACGTCTATCTCTCCGTCCCGGCGATCATCGGCATAGCCGCCGGGCTGGCGGCCTTTCTGGGCTTCATCGTCTACCTGTTCCTCCGGGCCCCCAGGAGCGGCCGGCCGGAGCACGGAAGGAGGAACGCCCTCATCGCCTGCGCCCTGGCCGCCGCCGTGCTCATCCCCTGGATCGTCGGCATGCGGTGCATCCGTCTGTCCTCGGAGTATGAGAGCCTCAACGAGGCCTTTGCCAGCCGGGGCTTCCCCTACTGCTTCGCCGCCACCATATTCGACAGCGGCGTGAGCCGCCCGGAGGACTACTCCAAGGCCCGGGTGGACGGGCTGGAGCTGGACGGTCCGGCTGCGGCGGACAAGGGGCCCAACATCATTCTGATCCAGCTGGAATCCTTCTTCGACCCGGCGCTCATCCGGGGCGTGCAGCTTGCGGAGGACCCGATCCCCTGCTTCACGGAGCTGCGGGACACCTGCGCCTCCGGCTTCCTGCGCATGCCCACCCTGGGGGCGGGCACCGTGAACGCCGAATTCGAGGTGCTGACCGGGATGAGCCTGGACTACTTCGGCATCGGCGAATACCCCTATGAGTCCATCCTCCGGGACAACACCTGCGAAAGCATCGCCTATTATCTGAAGGACCTGGGGTACAGGACCCACGCCGTGCACAATTACGGCGGCTCCTTCTACGGCCGGAACGAGGTCTACCCCAATCTCGGCTTTGAGGATTTCACCTCCGTGGAGTATATGCACGATGTGGCGGTCACGGAAAAGGGCTGGCCCAAGGACGCGGTGCTGACGGAGTATATCCTGGAGGCCATGGAGCAGACGGAGGGCCTGGACTTCGTGTTCACCGTCACCGTCCAGTGCCACGGGAGCTACCCGGAGGACAGCGTTGTGGACGACATCCGGTTCCGGGGCAACGAGGTTTTCGAGGGGTACGCCACGGATCAGTTCCGGTATTATGTCAAGCAGCTCCAGGGCACGGACCGGTTCCTGCGGGACCTGATCGACGCGCTGGAGGACTGGCCCGAGGAGACCGTGGTGATCGCCTACGGGGACCATCTCCCCTCCCTGGAGCTCACGGACGAGGATCTGGTCAACGGCTCCCTGTTCCAGACGGAGTATTTCATCTGGAGCAACTACGGCCCGGGCGTCGGGGAGGAGGACAGGGACCTTTCGGCCTATCAGCTCACGGCCCGGGTCTTCGACATCCTGGGGATGCAGGGGGGCGTGCTCACGGAATACCACCGGGAGCATATGGGCCTGGAGGACTACCAGGACGGGCTGGAGGTCCTGGAATACGACCTCCTGTACGGGGACAGGATCGCCTACGGCGGCAGCAGCCCCTATAAAAAGACGGAGATGAAGATGGGTCTGGAGGAGATCGCCGTCACCGAGATCGTCATCGAAGGGGACCTGGTGCGGATAGACGGCCGGGGCTTTACGGAATACAGCGTGGTCTATGTGAACGGCAGGCGCAGGGAGGATACCGTCTATGTCTCCCCCCGGCGGCTGTTCATCCCCAACGAGCCCAGATCCGTCTCCCCGGAGGACAGGATCCAGGTCTGCCAGACGGGGCAGGACCGGGTCGTCCTCAGCACGGCCTCCCCGCCCGGGTGAGCTGCGACGCCGCTTCAAGCGTCTTTTCCGCGCCACGCGGCCGCCTCCTTCCCGGTTTCCGGGCATACAAAAGGCTCCCGACTGTTTACGGTCGAGAGCCTTTTTCCCGAAGCTGCCGGCGCTGTGGGTGCTCAGGCCGCTGTCACCATCCTCTCGGCGCTGCGCCGGGAGGATGCCCGTCTACGTGGGGATCTCCGCCTCTATGGGACGGGCGGCGCTCCCGTCCGTCCCATAGACCTTCTCCCGGCGGTCCCGCCATTCTCCGAATTCCGTCATGCCTCGCCTCCCCGGACCTTATCCAGCAGGTACCGAGGCACTGAAGCTCTTGACTATGAGTTTCTCATGCCGTAGTATTCTTTTGGCGGAAGCTATAGGATCAAGCAGCGTCATGGGCGTAAGCTGCGGGAATGCTCAGGCATTCATGTTCAGCTCTTGGGTGATGCTTCCGCCTTTTTATCCATTTTCGCCGCTCTCCGCGGACGGGACCGCCAGGGTCTTCTCCCGGCGGTCCCGCCATTCTCCGAATTCCGTCATGCCTCGCCTCCCCGGGCCTTGTCCAGCAGGTAACGCACATAGTCCGCCAGAAACGCCCCGTAGCTGTCGTACTGCGCCTCGTCGGAGCCCGGGTTTTCCGCCTTCGCCCGGGCCCACGCCCTCTCCTCCGGCACGCGCCCCGCCAGGCTCGCCGGGACCCCCTGGTTCCGCAGCTACGGCTTTGTTGTCTAGATATGCCGAAGCATATCTAATGGTCTTGGAGCAATAACGGTTGACTAATTGTTGATGTCGTGCTATCTTCAGATACGGACTTGGCTCATGAGGAGATGCCGTGGCCGCTGGAGCCACCAAGCTACCCCCTCGTTGATGCCAGGTCCACATTTACTATCTGGTGCGTTCGGTAGTTGTTTGACGTCGGAAGGACTTCCACATCAATACTATTACACGATCCCATGCACGCCTACAGCTTGACAAGTGATTACCTCCGTATTATTGTATGCGCATCAAGAGTGATAGCTTGCCGTGAGATATCCACTTATTACGTTCCATCATGGACGTAGGATGTAGAGGATCGGTCTATTGCTCTTGATTTGTAATCTCGGATATACTTCTTCGTTTCAACCTGATAAGCAGTTACCGGATGTAATGCATGTCTTCCCTTCGACACTGTCTCAATAATAATCGTACGGCCATTGATTCTTTTGCCCAACATAAGCCGAATACTGCCATCCTTTCGTCGAATAACATCAATTAGGTCATCGTAATTGTCAATGTATTCAGGCAAATGCTTCACTTGATCAAGTGTCAGAGGAATGTTTCGGTCATCCTTTTCAGCATTGATATGATCTGAAAGGTGAGACAGCTTGTTTGCATCAAGTTCAAGGTAATAGCCTTCAACATTTGTTATCCCTTGAGTCGCGTAATATACAGCATCCGATAATCTTCTGTTGACTTTTCCATATCCTTTTATGGTGTCTCTAACTGTATGAAAACTTTCTCTTGACAAATCAGCGCGTATGTTTATTCTTATAATTCGGGGAGGCAAAGTGACTCCCTGGCGGTGCGTCGTTGCGGAGCGGCCCGACTTTTAGTCGGACTCCGATTTGAATAGCGGCGCACCGCTGCCATTGATTGCTGGGACTTCGTGAATTTTATAGCGTTGCGTTTTATCATCTTTTATCACAATGGCACAAACATACACTGTTTCACTTTTGGCTTTTCCTACCAAAACTTGTCTAGGAATACGTTTTGTAAATTCTTCATTGCTGTTGACAAGCCTGAGGAATTCTGATATGCTTACATATGCGGGGTCATCTTCGGTTGTGCGGGGCGTTTTTTGCGTCCACACTTCTTGAACGGGGGTGGCTCCGTTTATTATGACATGTAGTTTTGGACCTTGATCGTCGTAAAACTTGATCGTCATTTTTACGGGAATATACCCCTGCTCAGTTTGCAGTATGCTCGCAAGCGTTGCTACACTGGTCACATGATTGTCACTGGTTTTGGGCTTTTCATCTGGATGCATCTCCATAGGATAGGCATTTCTGCTCAAAGCTTCAAGATTGTCTTGAACTGCGGCAAATCCACGATAATCCCCATTTGTTTCTTTATACTGATGCGCAACACTACGTCGCAATCCGTTCACAGTATATTCAAATGAGACTTCTAAGGGTTGATTGTAATACATTCTCCCTGTAATTCCAAGTTTTTGCAGAATTGGAGACAGTATTTTACCTGCCTGTTTAAATGACAACCTATTGAGCGAATCAAATTCAAACCGAGTATTACTGTCTGCTTTTGCTTGAGTAACTTTCAAAGTCGCATTGAGCAATCGCTTTATTTTTTGCGGTTCAGTCTCCAGCATTAACCGGTTTGTGTTTATTTCATCATCCGCCGTCCCATCTGGGGCGGCAGTTTTTGTATCCGCCTGGGTTTTCATCGCGCCGTGAGCCTGTCCTGCCCCTCCTGCCTGTACCGGCTGTAGGCCTGCTGGTAAAGCCGCAGCGCCGCGTCGTTCAGCTCCCGCAGGTACCGGTCCTCCGCCTGCCGCGCCGCCGTC
>JAEEGK010032071.1_pt1 | contig 10306 bp, 8 predicted proteins | sample 8958771 | NCBI WGS metagenome assembly JAEEGK01 (sample SAMN16246547, study PRJNA631951) | gut metagenome | biome: gut microbiome; feature: rumen; material: SC-attached | host: Bos | place: Iran: Karaj | collected 2018-10 | reverse complement strand
ACCCAGAAGGCAACATAGATCAAGGCAGCCACCCCGCAGGCGGAACAGAAGATGATGGCGGCTGTTGTTGACAGACAAAATAAGGCAGTCAGGAATAGATAGCCGATCCATAAAGCAAGTGTTCCAAAACTGAAGGTGTTGTCATCTTCGTTATCCACCTCCTTGCCTCTTTTCTTTTTAACCAACCGCTTGTTTTCTTTTTCAAGTGAAGCAATTTCTTTCCGAAGTCTGGTTTCAATATCATCCTTTCTCAGAATGATGTTAACCAGTTGCGCGTTTGTCATTTCTTCGAGTTTCATTTAAGATCGGTTTTATTGTTCTTGTCTTTCTCCAATATTATTAATCTTCTCGCGGTATTTTATCCTTCTCCTGATGACAAGGATAATCATTGGCCAGAATATAATACTGCAAATTATATCCGTCACCCAGCTGGCTGCACTTTCATTGTATTCAACATTGCTGTTAAACTCCCTGATTTCTTCGGGTGTCATGTTCTTTCTTTTCATAACTCATTCGTTTTCTTAATAATTGATTCGATGTTTGTTGTATTTAAGTGTTACAACCCTTAATGACAATACAGGTTAAAAGGTTAACAATCTCCCAAAATAATTCTTCGTGTCTGTGCCAGAAACAGTTTGAAGGTCGCGCTCGATTTGTCCGTTTCATCAAGCATTGCCTTAAATTCGTCATCAGAAACCGACTCGTCTTTATAGGCTTTAACCAGCGTGTTTTCATCCTCATCCCCGTCATCGACTTCGCTATCCAATTTGTCCAGTACATCTTTCCGAAGCATCAAATAGATAGGAATGTATTCTGGACAAAGTCTAAGCAATTGCTTGTAATTGTCAGTATTTGACTTTCCTAGCTGAGCGTTAAGCTCTGCCTCAAAGAGATGTTGTTTCTTGTCAACGGTGATTTTGTCATCTGATTGCTCGCCGGCTGTACGAATCTGCTGCGCCACTTCCCATGCTTCCTCGTATCGGTTCAAACTTTGCAAGGCTTTCCCTTTGATGAACATGGCTTCGAGGCATGGCCTGCGGTCAAGCACCATATTGGCATAGCCAATAGCTTCCTCAAGACGGTCGCTATACAAACAAATAACAGCGTTGAGAAAATTACACGTCATGCTGCAATCCTTCAACAGCGGGACTTCTTTTGTCAGCCCTTTCAGGCATTTGTCATCGAGCATCACGTCAAACATCTTTTTTGCCAGCAATGCCGCATTGCGGTAATCACAGGTCTTCATCTTCTCCAACGACCATTGCAAGCATTCCTTAGTTGCGCTGTCATAGTCTTTGTTTTGGAGGTGTTTGTAGATCAAACGACCGTGGTCAAGTTCATCATCAATCAAAGGAATGTCGTTGAACGAATTGGCAAATGCCTTAATCTCCATATTTTGCAAAATGTGATGATGGCGAATCTTATTGCTGAGAGTCAGACCGTCAAGGCTCCGCATACGGCTAATGGCAACGTAAGCCTGACCAGGTGCAAAGGTTCCACGGGTTAGGTCGAAGTGCATACGGTCGAAGGTCATACCTTGAGATTTGTGAATGGTAATGGCCCAAGCAAGCTTCAACGGATATTGGGTAAATGACCCTATTATTTCTGTTTCCACTTTCTTTGTCTCTTTGTTGTACACACTTTCTCGTTTTTCCCACACCATTTTTTCCACCTTGATCTCTTTCCCATTTTCCAATACAACCTTGATTTGGTCATCGCTCAACGCAACAACTTTGGCTATGGTTCCATTTACCAAGCCGTGTCCAAAGTCATTGCGGCAGAATATCACCTGTGCTCCGACTTTCAGACGCGACTCCATCGGAACTGGCGTGTCCTGAATGCGAAAATCACCTTCAATATCCCCTTGATAGCAAAACTCTTCCGAATCAATGTCGTCCAGCTTCTTTTCGTTGATGCCATCAGCCATTTTTACATAGGCTGTTAGAATAACTGCAAAATCGCCAACCTTGTCGTTCGAACTCACCTGCTCATTCAGAATGTCCAAATCCTCATTCGTGTTTTCACCCAAACGCATTCTGTCAAGTATCTCCAAGAAGCGTAAATCCTTTTGCCGATACACTTTTTGGAACTCTATCTTGGGCAGGTTCATCCGTTTCATCACATTGGCCTTATAGAAGTAAGGGGTGCCATTTCCATACATGTCTTGCAGCATATCTGCAGTAGCACTTCCATAAACAACTACGGGCGGTAATTGGAACAAATCTCCCACAAATAGCATTTGCTTTCCGCCAAACGGCAAATGCGTTTTCATCAGCGAACGGAGAAAACGGTCGATGCCATCCACCCAATCGCAACGCACCATTGAGGCCTCATCGATAATGATGGTGTCTGTGTGTATTAGCACATCCCTCTTTTCCCTTGAGACCTCAAATTCCGTGTCGGGTCCAATGGCCTCAAACGGCAAGCCAAAGAAAGAGTGAATCGTCTGACCACCCACATTCATGGCAGCAATGCCAGTGGGGGCCAGTACGATGAAGTTCTTGTCAACGATTTCCTGTATTCCTTTGATAAATGTGGTTTTACCAGTACCTGCCTTACCGGTGATGAACAGGCTGGCGTTTGTGTAAGCCACAAGGTCGAATGCCTTCTGTTGCTCGACATTCTCCTGGTCAATTTTGAATTGTATGTCCTCCATAATGATAACCTTTTGTTTAATTCCTATCACTTTATGACAGAAACAAGCAAAAGGTTAACAATGGATTGAAAAAAAGAGAGCGACTAAAGTTCTGGTCACCCTCTTCTGTCGTTGCTGAATGTGGCTAATAAAATCACATTACAGAATCCTTGGTGCAGGTTTTCTTTTGATAAAATCCAGTCATAACACAACCTGTGCCATCACTTGTATGATTAACATAAACACCCGCAACAGGACACACTTTAGGCCCAGAATAATGAATACAATTACCACAATAAGGGAACTCCCCAGGATATAATTTTGCATCATAATCCCCGCTTATCTTTAGCGGCATTGTCTCAAAATGATTAACTTTAGTAAAAACGTTAGAACAATTGGCCACAAATGCAATCTTAGAATTATTAGTTTCCATGATTTAAGATATTAAATGAATAATAAGAATAATTATATAATCAAAACGAGAAACACATAGATTCACAGCATCTGCTCATGATGAAAAAGGCCTTGCAGCACCATAACTATGACTTCAACTTTTTTGTGATTATTTCACGCAAAGGTATTCTTTTTTTATCCCTCAGCAGTAGTGATGTGCCATTTTTGAAAATTATTTGTAACTAATTGTACTATAGTATGATACAGTTTTTATTTGGCTTTTCTACCGCCTTGAATATTCATAAAAACAACAGTTGTAGCACTTGAGTATTGTGCTCGAATTTCTTTGGCTATAGAACACTCTATAGAACAATCATCAGTATCATTACCAGCATAATAACCAATTGTACAATTGATTGACAATAACGAAAATACAACTTTTTTGAATCCGCGAAAAAGTCAATACATTAATCTAACATTATGAAAGCGCTCCAATAATAAGGGTCTTCAAACACATCACGTACCGTTTTTTGCGCATTTTTAAATGCATGGTGTTTGGAGTTGGTTCGTATCAGCTCTTGATAGAATGTTTCCATCATCAATGCCGTCGCATTATCGTCAACATTCCATAGTGACATTATTATTGTCTGCGCACCAGCTTTCTTGAATGCTCTTTGCAAGCCATATACGCCATCATTTGTCGGATTCCCAAGCCCAGTGCCACATGCGGACAGTACAACCAAGTTTAGTTTACTAAAGTCCAAACTAACAATTTCTTCGGATAAGAGTATGCCGTCATCGCCCGAATACTTCTCATCAGTCCCTTTCCAGATGGCTTTAGCTCCCGACATAAACAGCCCAGATCTTCTCATTATTCTATTTCCAACATTAGCGACAGCAGCGTCATTTTTAATATAAAATCCGTGAGTAGCAATATGCAACAAACTTACACCTTTGCCAGAGAGACTTTTGAAACAATCTTCGGTTCCATTTATATCAACAAACAAACGAATATTGTGATTGACAGGAGAAAGGATAGTCTTGGCTGTGGTCACTTCTTTTAGACTACCCTTAAGATATGTTAGCCCAACTCTTTCTTCGCCTATATTTGACCCTCTCACTATATTATATGCAGTATTGTCAGCTATTCCTTCTGCTGCTTGAGTTGTTTTTTCATCGTAGTTGAATCCTCCAAACAAGGCTACTTCAGAAAAGTCTGGGGCGTCATTTAATGTAAGAAGATTACGTGTTGATGATACTCTATATGCGTCAATGGATTCCGACAATGCCGATTCGATATTTGTCTGAAATAGATGAACAGAAGGCGAAAACCATATTCTATTTATGCCTTGTGATTCTTTGAGGATTGGTTGCCAAACAAGGTCATATATTCCATCCAAACCATCTGGTCCTTCCTGTATAGATTGTGTTATTACCGAGTCTATTTCTGCTACTCTACAAATCCTAACAATCTTTGGACGTTTATTTTTTAAAATATAAAGTGCCCCTAAATAGAGATTTTCTGCGTTATTATCTTCTGTAGGAATGTACTCTACAAATTCTATGGCAATTTCATTTTCAGATAGTTGTGCAGAAATATCTTCCCAAGTTCCAAAATACTTGCCTAAGTATTGCGGAGAGACCCCCGAGAAACGCTGCATTTCTTTTTCTAAGACTTCCAAATAAAAGTGCCGGTTATTTAGTGTGATTTCATTCGTATCACGTGCGCTTATCGAATATTGCTGAATAAACCCATCTAACGCCTCTACATTTGTCTCTCTTGCTTTATTGATAATTTCTGTGGAAACAGAAATATTAGTTCCTTTGCTTATTAAAGCAGAGTTGTATGCTATCGAAAGTAGCAGGGTGTCCTCGGTATATTTATCTGCATATCTCGGAATACTTGAAAGCCACTGGAATTGTATGCTTTGAGAAAAAGAAACTCTTTCTCTTTCGGATAAAAATGGATAACTATTATGAATAAAAAGTTTTGTGATTCCGAACTGTTTACTCACAATGTTATCCAATTCTCTTCTGTCACCATAATTCAACTCTGTCAAAAGTGTAATTGCCTCAACATTTCCTTTATTATATGATTCTTTGGCGTACATTTTTGCATTATAAACATCTCCCTTTTGATAAGCACTAATAGCCTTATGTAATAATAGACCACAAATTACATTTGGGGCTATCACATCTCCATCTCTCTCCATCAATTTGGTGATGCTATCAGCTATGGCAATGCTTTCATCTGCCTGTAACAATTCGCCATTCTCCAAATAGGCATCTGCTAGGCCTATATAAAAACCAATTAGATCTTTATCGTACCTATCACTTCCAAATATGTTGATACCTTCCTTTAGTTTTGCTATTCGCATGTCATTACCGAAATGATTACAAACTAATAGCCAATCCTCCTGTGTTGGCAAAGCCCCACGTGCATTATTGCATGTAATATTTACAGCCTTATATGCATAGAAATTCTCAATATCGCCTATAATCTCCGCACTTTTCGCAATAGCATTATTATGCTCTTCTAATAATAATCTATCTCCTACAGGAAGTAAGAACGAGAAAAAATTTGCCTTATTTAAAAGCATATCTGCTTTTGAGTTTTCCTCTTGATCATAATAATAACAGGAACACAATGATAAGTATTCTATCAGAATCTTTATGTTGTTAATGCTTTCTAACGACTCGTTTGTCGGAGAATAATCACAAATACTATGTAAAATCAAATTGTTATCGGTTTTACCAAGCATGTCGCTAATCATATCGACAAAGACCTTTTTGTGCGAATCATCCAAAAAACCATCTTGAATGCGCACAGAATATAAATCCATCAATTCTATATATGAATAATCATTGGAGGCTCCTTCCTTAGTAATAATGCTATCATACTCTCTAACTATTATTTGTTCCTCATTAGATTCTAGATGAAAAATGGATTTGCTTTTATACTTTAGGTACGCTTTGCACAATCTTAAATAATTGATGTCAGCGTGGTCTTCGATAGCATTCCACATCGAAAATGCTCTTTCGAATGTTTTCAAAGCCAAATAAGCGTCATCAGGTATTCTATAGTGCTCTGCTAGCAATGTTAAGTCCTCTGTTATTTTACTCACGTCGCCTTTATTAAAACGCTGGGAAAGGTTTACTAATTCCTTATAGGCAGCAATATGCTCTTCGTAGAAAGATCCATCTCTAACAATTACATACTGTGAGTTAATAAACTGATAATCACTTTCTTTTCCAGGAATCAAATTGACGATTACACAATTATAGGCTTTTGTAAGGTTTTTATAGTAATAATACTTGTGTGGCAAACGTGTTTCAAAATCCAAGTTGTCTATCATCTGCTTTTCGCTCTCCAGCAAAGCGCAACACTCTCTTATATTTCCTCTTTCGAGGTCAATAGTAGAAAGCATGATCATGCTCTCTACCCGAAACCAGTTACCTGAAACTGTATCAATAGGCGTTTTTGACAAATCATACAACTCTTTAAAGCACACATACGATGAATCCTGCATTCCATCTATTAAGAATAGGTTGTGAGCGCGTCTATAAAGAATGTGGCAATATGTCGAATAAGTGATTTCATTCAGCCCAAACTCTTCTAATAACAATTGTTGAGCTTTCCTGAATTGTTCTTCGGCTTCTTCGTATTCATTGTTATCGTTGAGCGTTATTGCACGTTCGAAAAAAGCACTCCATAAATTCCCTTCTTGTGAGAAGGAAATGGTCGAGTAAAAGGATAAAACCAATAATACTATTATCTTCTTCATAGCTTACAATTTGCCCCTTATTTCGTTCGCTTTCTCCCTTATTATACTGTCTTCATCATCAGTCGCTTCATCAATCAACCTATCCAATATGGTTTTAGCTGCTTTTTTGTCATAATTCTGTAAATGTGCCATTGCAAGATTCCATCCGATAAGAGGTGCGTAAGTGGTATATTCATTATATGTGTCACCTTGCGCAAATTCCCACAATTGGCTTAATTCAGTTATCGTGTAATCAATATCATTTCCATTGGCCACGTTTTCAAATAATACAGTGAGTTTATTCATAGCATCTTCATCTTCTTCTCCCCGTATTATTGTTTCTTCAGGAAACACGTACGCATATTGCTGTCCTAAAGCAATGGTTTGCGAACGGTCATAGAAGTGATAGCCAACGGTGAGAAGAATCACGAGGCTTGCTGCAATAGACATCCACCAAACAGGTGCAAGTTTTTTCCCGTTTGCTGTTTTCATCTTTTCAACCAGCAATCTGTCTTGCTCGCCGCCAACCGTCTCCATGCCTTTAACAATTCTTGCCATAGCTTCGGCCTGTCGCCGCAAAGTGTCATCATTTGCAAGATCCTCTTCAAATATTGCTTCCTCTTCGGGCGTCATCTCTCCATGAAGATACCGCTCAATTCTTTCTTCGTTATTATATAGTGTTTCTTCCATGTTCATCGCTTTTCTCGTTTACTGTTTGTTAAGCAGTTCTTCATATCTATTGCGAAATTTCTCCTGACAACGGTGCTTCGTTACCTTGGCTGCGTTTTCGCTGGCGTATTTGAACATCTGCGCGATTGCCTTCATGGAAAGACCATCACGATAGTATGACCATAGCATTTCATCACAAGGGGATGGCAATCGCTTAACCATATCTTGTACAATGCTGTTCCTCTCTTGTTCCTCTTTCTCATTTGAATCTATCAGGTTAAGGATTTTGTCCGCCTTGTTAAGAAGCACGGTGTATCTGCGTTCATCCTCGTCGCTTGAATAATCATCAATTGAAGGCAGTAGAGCTTTGCCATTTGCCCTAAGCTGTTCATGGGCTTTGTTTTTGCAAATACCGATGAAATAAGTGTATAAAGAAGAATTGCGATTGTCCAACTTGTCGCTGCCTGCATCCCTATACAAAACAATCGAGGACTCTTGGAAAACATCTTCACAGTCTTCCCTACTTAATGAAAAGGCCTTTTGTAGATAGCACAAAGTCCTATCCCGATACTTTCTTGCGAACTCGTTCAGGGCTTCGTCCCGCTTCCTATTAAATGATATGACGGCCATACTTATTTTGAACTTTCAATTACCATGTCTTGTCGTCTAGGCATCCTCAAGCGAATGTCGTTTTCCATACAATTACGTACCTCTTCAATCCATTTAGTGTCAAAAGACAGGGGCTTGGTTAACAATTGCAGGCAGATATAATAAGACAATGGTCCATAAAAAGTACTGTTTTGTTTTATTTCACAATTCACTTGGTATGACCTACACGCTTCCAGCATATAAATGGGAGCCATTCCAGCCTCCGATGTAATAAGAAGATTTCCACTTCGATTAATTCTTGGGGTGTATGTTTTCCCATTTTTACTGAAACCTATTTCCGTACCACGCACATATACGCTATCTTGTTCCTCTTCACCTCGATAAGAAGAACCAGCGTGACAAGCATCCATCACCACATATACTATTCCTTTCCCTCCAACCTTTCTACGTATGGTATTAAGGTAACCATTCAACTCGTCATCAAGCAAATGGTTTTCTCCATGATAGCCATTCTCTCTGTAACTGCGTTCGGCATCAAACGGAATAAAAGCTTCATCCCATCCATCTGCTTCGTCGCCATCTTCATCTTCTACCGCTTGTCCGTGTCCAGACAGATGGATATAAACGATGTCGCCTGCTTGTACGCTATTCCCAAAATCCTTCAAGCTATTTCCAATGGCTTCGTGTGTTGCAGCTTCATTGGTTAATGTATTGATTTTGAAACCCTGCTTTGCAAGTATTGGTGAAATTAACTGCACATCGTTTGTACCATGTATCGGCGCCCATGACGCATCCGCATAATCATATTGTGGATAGTATGAAATCCCAATTAGCAAAGCGTGCTTCTGCTGTGCAGACAATGCCAATGGGGCACCAAGCATTGACAATATAAGTGCACAGATGAAGTGGTGGAATCTGTGGCAACAATGTTGTTTGCTTCTTTTTATGAGCATTTTGTTTAATTTTAGATTGCAAAATTACTCTTTTTATCGCAATTGCACCATACTCACTTAGCATTTCCAATTCGTCACCAGCTTAGTGACGATTTTCGTCAACGAGTCGTTGACGATTTGTTTTTGATAATTGTTCAGCAACTTGCTGACCTATTTTTTGATTTTCAATTTCGCCAGCAGGTTGCTGACGAATTGCAGCACCTAATTCGTCACCAGCTTGGTGACCAATTTGGTCAACGGGTTGTTGACCTAATTGAAATCATCACGATGCTCACAGAGAAAATCCACTACGACATTTGCGTCAAGAAAGTTTATCCATACTTCTCCTCCCAGTGCTTGTGTAGAGCTTCCTTCACATCCTCTTCACCGGTCATGTCCATCTTTACGCTCATATTGCGGATAAATTCCGGGATTCCGTCTTTATTTACCTCGGAAGTTTTTGTTTTTGAGGCACCTAACAAGTTCCTGATGAAGGCAGTCACTTGTAACAGTACCGACTCGTCATCTATGGAGTCAATTTCCTTGAACAGAAAATATTTCATTTCTATTGCTGTCACGTTTCTTTCGTTATCGTTTTAACGCAGCAAATATATACATTTTTTCAAAATTACAAAGAGAACGATACCATTGACCTTGCTGCAGCACCTAATCCGTCACCAGCTTGGTGACGAATTACATCATTTGGTTCATCACTTTGAACAGCACTAATTTCGTCACCAGCTTAGTGACGATTTTCGTCAACGATTCGTTGACGATTTGTTTTTGATAATTGGTCAGCAACTTGCTGACCTAATTCATGAATACTAATTAGCCACCAGCTTGGTGGCTCATTTGGTCAATGGGTCGTTGACCTATTATAATCCACAAAAACCTATATTTACCATCCAAAAATCCACTCCATATCCACAAAAAACATGTATCTTTGCCATCGGTTCTCCCCCTAGATATCAGGGAGCAGCCTCCTATCAGGCAGGGAGCAAGTCCAACATTTCTTCGTTAGTTGTTCGATAGTTCTCCGATAGTTGTTCGATAAATTATCGGAATAATATCAAAGCTGTAGCGAAAAACTATCGAATATCGTCCGAACCTGTTACCTGTTTGGTACGAAGCAAATACGAGACAAAACAATAATTGCAAACACTTAAATGAGAATGGAACCATGGTAAAAATGAAACCCATAGCCGGCATGCAGATCATAGGCAAGATCCCTACACTTGGCGTGACCAATTATATCAGAAACGGCTCGGTCGTCACGCGCAAGTCCAATTCAGATGGCAGGCGCA
>JAEEGK010032069.1_pt1 | contig 10307 bp, 7 predicted proteins | sample 8958771 | NCBI WGS metagenome assembly JAEEGK01 (sample SAMN16246547, study PRJNA631951) | gut metagenome | biome: gut microbiome; feature: rumen; material: SC-attached | host: Bos | place: Iran: Karaj | collected 2018-10 | reverse complement strand
TTGACATTGGTCATCACCGTGTGGAACTGCACGTCCTCGTTGATGGATGAAGCGGTGATGTCGGTCACTTCCGTGAAACCGTTCTTGTGCTGGTAGTTGATGGAAACGTTGACATCCAACGTTGTCTTTTCATCCATATCAGCATAATTGACCACTGCTCCTAAGTCTTTGATAGTGCCTTCGAAACGCAGGAGTTCCAGTGTCTGGGCATCTACATATAGTGTGCCACCCATGATGGAAAAAAAACGACGTTTCTTAATTGGCGTGAGGGTGATGGCATAGATATCCTTGTCGTTGTCGCCAGTAAGTGTGGTGTAACTGATTTCGTAGTTGTCGTGGATATACTGTTTGTCTTTCGCCTCTGGGAAAGGTTCTGTCAAGATTCCTCTCCATAAGTCATTATCCTTAATCATGGGCCCAAGCATATAGACGTTGTGCAGATTGGTAGTTCGCAATCTTGATTCTATACGTCCGTTCGGAGCCTTGGCCCAATACTGTCCGCTGTTCACCTCCAACTGGCGTAGGTTCACCGCCGACTTCGCCGTCAAGAATGCCTCGACCATCTCAATCTGCTGGTCTTTCATGAATGTCATGCGACAGAAATAATGCGATTGGGCTTTGCGTTGTTTCTTGTAGTCTTTCCGGAGTTTATCCCAGATTTTCATTAATATGGCATCGGTGCCCAGTATGTTTACATTAGACAGTTGATTCACCATCTGCCGCATCTTGATGACGGGCTTGAGTCCAGAGGCGCGGAATGTCTGTGTGGTATAGCCTACAAATGAAATGCGGACTTGCTCGTTGGAATCGGCTACTATCTCGTATTGTCCATTGAGGTTGGACAGCGCACCACGACCCGATGACAAGTAGAGATGAGCGTAGGGAATAGGCTCGCCTGTCTTGGCATCAACGATAAGACCGCTATATCTTTGTTGTGCAGACAGTTGAAGCGTCCAAAAATAGAGGAGACAAAAAACAATGTAGCGAATCATAATTCCAAGCGACTAATGAATTGAGAGAATGGATTACATCATTTCTTAATCATGACTTTGTAGTCGAAGGGTTTCTCCCATTCCATTTCCAATTGTCCATCGGCCTCGTTGAAACTGACGGTGCATTCTTGATAGGCTGTTCCCTCACCAAGAGGCATGTGGTATTTGCGAGTTGTTTTTCCTTGGGGATAGACCATGAAGACCTTTTTTCCATCGATGTCCATCGGGATAATGGCTCCTTTACGGATAAATAGCGGGAAACGGTCGAGCGGATAGACCTTGTTGACTTGTGTGCCTCCATGAAAGACTTCTCCTGTGAAGTAATCCACCCATTCGCCATCATCAGGAAGTCGGAACGAAGCCACACCGTCGGCTGAGGTGATGGCCTTGGTGAAAATGTCGTTGCCCAACAGGTGCGACTCCTCTTCCAGTGACGTGTTCCTCAGCAGGCTTCCGCCATGAAGATGCGCCTCAACCAATGCGGAGAACAGATAGGGACGAAGTTGGTTGTGAAGGGTCACACAGTTGCGGTAGATGTCGCTGACATCATTGCCATGATACCAAGGCAGATGTGAGCTGAAAGCGCCGTTTTCGCCTCCGTTAATCATGCACGCTGTCATGCAACCGAACTGGGCATAGCGGATGAAATCCTCACGACTGGCCTTGGCGCCCATGAAACCTGCCACCTCGCATCCCACTGCACCATAACCTGCCTGGGCAGAACGATAGATGTTGTCGATTTGCAATTTCAGTCCTTTCCAGTCGCCACCGAAGTCGCCACACCAACCTACAATCATCTCTTCGGGTGTGGAATGGATGCCCCCCTGATGGGAGTAGGGACGGCTGATGGTGATGCCTTCTGACTTGCGCGCTCTCACGTAGTAAGACATCGCTCCGTAGTAATAACGACGGAAGTCGCGGTTGGTCATTTTTCCCAACGATGTGCTCACCGTGTCTCCGAAATAGGTTTCCCCCTGATCCACTTTGAAACCATAGACGCCTTCGATGAACACTTTGTCGAGTTGAGTGTACCACCAGTCACGTGCTTTTGGGTTGGTGAAGTCTATCTGCAGCCCTTCGCCTTTCCACCATTTCGACGGAGTGTTGTTGTTGATACCATAGTGGAGCCTTACGGCCTCGTCGTAGTTGGCCGCTTTTTGGTGGGGTGTGTCCTTGCAGACCGTATTCACGCAACCTGTCAGCCAGAGGATGACCTTCACTCCCTGTTGGTCGAAATGTTTAATCATTTGTTCAGCATGAGGATAACGCTGACGGTCCCAGTTGAAGTCGTTGTATGACTCACTCCATGGGCTGTCGATGATGATACCATCAACGGGAATGCCATGGCTGGCATATTCGTTGTGAAGCCGTTGTGCTCCTTGTTCGGTATTGATGCTGTCCTCCCAGATGATGTGGCCAAGCGCCCATGCTGGCACTAAAGGAGTATTGTCTTGGGCCTTGATTTGAAGGCTGAACGCCGAAATCAGCAGTGTGCTGTAAAGTAGATGTCTCATTTTTCAGATTTTAATTTGTTTTTCATTCTATAGCAACTATAGAATCTATAGAAACTATAGCTACTATAGCAACTATAGGTCAGATGTTGTCTCTTCCTTATGGATTCGATTCACAATCAATGCGATGGCACCATCACCAGTGACATTGCAGGCTGTACCGAAATTGTCCATGGCGATGTAGAGGGCAATCATCAACGCTTGGTCGGTTTCGTCGAAACCCAGCATGGAGGAGAGCACACCCAGGGCTGCCATGATGGAGCCTCCTGGCACACCCGGCGATGCCACCATCATAACCCCCAGCATGAGAATGAAACCAGCGAACATACCGATGTCGAAAGGCTTGTCCTGCATGAGCATCAATGCCACAGCGCAAGCGACTATCTTCAGCATACTGCCCGACATGTGGATGGTGGCGCAAAGTGGCACGACGAATCCTGCCACGCCTTCATTCACTCCGTTGATCTTCACCTGTCTCAGTGTTACGGGGATGGTGGCGGCTGACGATGAGGTACCGAGGGCGGTGAAGTAGGCGGGAAGCATATTCTTGAGCATGCGGAATGGGTTCTTCTTGGCTATCAGGCCAGCAATAACGAACTGCAGAAGCAACAGGCAGATGTGCATGATGAAGATGACAATAATGATTTTCAAGAAAACGTCGATTACTCGTGCCGCCTGTCCAGAATAGGTCATCGTCATGAAAATGCCCATGATGTAGAGAGGCAGCAAAGGGATAATGACGTTCTCGATGGTCTTGGTGATAATCGCTTTGAAATCATTCATCACATCCTTCAGGGCTGTTGAGCTTTTCAATGCCGTAATACCCAGACCGATGGTGAAAGACAGCACCAGTGCTGACATCACATCGAAAACTGGGGGTATCTGGATGTTGAAATATGCCTCCACGCTTTCGCCTATCTCTGCCACCTTCTGACCAGCACCCAATTCTATCAGTCCAGGAAAAACGCTCGCACTGGTGAAATAAGATATGAAGCCTGACGACACTGTGCTGAAATAGGCGATTAGTGCCGTGATGAGCAAGAGCCGTCCCGCACCCTTTCCGATATCACCGATGGCTGGTGTCACCAGTCCGAAGATGATGAGCGGTATGAGGAACTTCAGCAGATTGCCGAAGATGGCATTAAACGTGGCGAATACCCGGATAAGTGGCAAGGGAAAGATGTGTCCGAGAATCACACCGAGGATGATGGCGATGATAATCCTTGGAAGAAGGGCGATGTGTATTTTTTTCATACCAATGGTTGATGTTTGATTTTCAGATGTTATTCTATTGTTGGTGAATATCGGTGTTTGTAGGCTATATAACCAGCGACTTCGTGGATAAGGGCTGTCCATCGTCCGATGACACCTGGTTGCAGAAACTTGTAGCCTCCGTTGGCGAGGAATGGTGCGTCGATGTCCGTCGCATAGGTGTCGACTTCAAGTCCTGCCTGGTTGAAGGCGAGGAGTGAGCGCCGCATGTGTATGGCTGATGTGATGACCAAAGGCCGTTGTTGACGGATGCTGTCGCCCAAAAGGTCGATGGTGAATGTGGCGTTCTCGTGGGTGTTGTTGGCCTTAGGTTCGATGATGAGGTCTTCATCCTTCACACCAAGACGAACGACGTACTTGCGCATCTCGTCGGCGTTGCCATGGAGTCCGGGACTTATGTTCTCATCGATAACGCTGCCGTCGGAGGCCAGTACCACCTTGTCGATGACTCCATGGTGGTAGAGTTGGATGGCTTCAAAAAGGCGGTCTGCGATTTCTGAGAATTCAGGACGGTTGCGTTTCCAGTCCCAGTAACTATAGCCACCAAGCACCAGCCCGTAGCGGTAATGCTTGCCAGTGATGTCGGTCTTGTCGTGGTCGCCTATCCATGCACGTTCTGCCATGACATAAAGGCGTGGATTAGTGAAAACTAACAACAGGATGGCGGAGATAATCAGGGACACATACCTCAATTTTCGCATCCGTTTCCACCATGTCAGCAGTTCCAACATCATGAAGAGGAAAACGTAGAAAATCGGATTTGTCAGGTAATATATCATTGGAGTCCTTTTCTGCTATTTTTTGGATTCGGAATAATCTGAATACTTGGGAAGTCAGGATGATTGATGATTATTCGTGGTGATAGGGCTCGCCGCGTATGATGGTCATGGCGCGGTAGAGTTGTTCCACGAAGATGAGGCGCACCATCTGGTGGGAGAACGTCATTTTGGATAGTGAAAGCTTCTGCTGTGCAGCGGCATAGACATCGTCGGAGAAACCGTAAGGACCTCCGATGACGAACACCAACCGATGTGCGATTGTGTTCATCTTCTGGGACATCCACTCTGCGAGTTCCACACTGCGCAATTCGCGTCCGCGTTCGTCAAGCAGCACAACATGGTCGCCTGGCTGAAGGCAACGCAAGATTTGTTCGCCTTCGAGTTGCTTCTGCTGTTGCTCTGTCATCTTCTTGTTGTTCTTGAGCTCAGGAACGACCGTGATGTCAAAACTAATGTAATGCCTCAATCGACCCGCGTATTCTTCGACAAGTGCGGCAATATGCGGGTCGGTGGTCTTTTTGACGAGGATGAGTAAAGTCTTCATTCTATCTGCTGACCTTTTTAACGCCTTTTACTGTTGAGAGCTTCTTGACGAGTGCCTCTAATTGCTTGATTTCATCAATCTGGACGGTTAGGGTGCCTTGGAAGAGCCCGTCCTTGGAGTTGATGGAGATGGACCTAAGTACGACGTTTTTCTCCTTGTTGATGATGGACGTGATGTTGTTCACGATGCCTATATCATCCTTACCCACCACATGAAGTGTAATGGCATATTGCGAGTTGCCTTTTCCAGCCCATCGGGCGCGGATGATGCGATAGCCTTTGTCGTTTCGCATATGTTCTGCATTGGGGCAGTTCATGCGGTGTATCTTGATGCCGCGGTTGAGTGTGACAAATCCAAAGATGGGGTCACCGTAAATGGGCGAGCAACATTTGGCTAATGAGTATTCCACCCCCTTCACATTCTGGTCGATAATGAGTTCGTCCTTGATTTCACGCTCTTCCTGTTCCGATGTTTGTTGAACAAAGTTCTCAGCGCTTACGGTCGTTGCTTCATCGGCCTGCTGGTCGCCTTTACCGATAGACTCAGCATAGCGTTCGATGAAATCGTTGACATCGATGACCTCCTCCTGTATGGCTTTGTAGAACTCGTTGATGTACTTGTAGCCCATCTTCACAATCAGACGGTTGATGGAAGCCTCGTCGTAGTCGATTTTCTTGTTGCGCAATTTGCGAGACAATGTCTCCTTGGCGAAAGAAGCGGCGCGAGTCTCCTCTTCATGGAGCGACTGCCGTATCTTGGTCTTGGCCTTCGATGTGATGACCATCTTGAGCCAGTCGCGTTTGGGACTTTGGTGCGGCGAAGTGAGTATTTCCACTTGGTCGCCACTCTGCAGACGTGTACGCATAGGCACATTCTTGCCGTTGACCTTGCCACCAGTGCAGTGGGAACCCACTCCCGTGTGAATCTGGAAAGCAAAGTCGAGCACTGTCGCGCCCTTGGGGAGTTTGAAAAGGTCACCCTTGGGCGTGAAAACAAACACCTCGTCACTATAGAGGTCTACTTTGAACTGGTCCACCAACTGCTCGTCGCTGGTGGCACCTGCTTCCAAAGAGGAACGGATGTCGGCAAGCCATTCCTCCAGACGGGTGCCTCCACCTTTCACGCCTTTGTAGCGCCAGTGTGCGGCGAGTCCGTGCTCGGCGATGTCGTCCATGCGCTCAGTGCGGATTTGTATCTCTACCCAACGTCCCTCAGGGCCCATCACCGTGGTGTGGAGCGACTCGTAACCATTGCTCTTGGGTACAGACAACCAGTCGCGCAGACGCTTGGGATTGGGCTTGTACATATCGCTGACAATGGAGTAGACTTGCCAGCATTGTTGTTTTTCCTTATCTAATGGCGAGTCAAGGATGATGCGGATGGCAAACAGGTCGTAGATGCCGCTCAGGTCAACGCCTTGCTTTTGCATCTTCTGCCAGATGCTGTTGATCGACTTGGTGCGGCCCTTGAGCTCAAATTTGAGTCCTTCTTCCTTCAGCCTCTCGTCGATGGGTTTGATGAAATCTTCCACATATCGGTCGCGCTCAGTTTTTGTCTCCTGCAGGCGGGTGGCAATTTGGGTGAACACCTTGCGGTTCAAGTACTTGAGTGAGGTATCCTCGAGCTCATTCTTGATGGCATACAAGCCCAGTTTGTGGGCCAGCGGGGCATACAGGTATCGGGACTCGGACGCGATTTCGTGCACAAACTTCTCGTTGGGGTGGTGGTTGATGGCGCGCATGAGCGCCAGGCGGTCAACGGTCATGATGAGGATTACGCGCACGTCCTCGGCAAACGAGAGCAGCAGTTTGTGGAAGTTCTCGTTCTCCACGGCGGCCTGCTTCTTGTAGAGCGGTGCCACGTGCAGCAGTCCGTGCACCACGTGGGCGATGTCGTCGCCAAACAGCTCTTTGATGCGCGGCACGTCCAGATAGTCGCCGCGGCACAGGTTGTAGATCATCGTGGCGATGACAATCGTGCGGTCAGGGGCAATGGTGTCACACAGCGTGAGTGCCGTGTGCAGGTGGCGCAGCACGGGGTTCAGCCCATACTGGTCGCGGCGAAAGATGCCCGCCACCGTGATGCCCTGCTCGATGAGGCGGTGCACCGTGTTGATGTCCCGGGCGGTCAGCTGGCTGCCCAACCGATCACTTAAGTCCCTGACCAGCTGCAGCAGTTGTGGACGTTCATCTGGTGTGAAATATTCTTTTGCTGTCACGTTTCAGTATTATTTTTTGGCAAATTTAGTCTTTTTGTGACAATTTGTTTGCATGAACCCCTCCAAAAATGTAATTTTGGGACAGAATTTAAAAACCTTACCATTATGTTTAACGAAAAAGACCAACAACTGATGGCCCGCAAGGGCATTACCGAGCCAGTCATCGAGGCTCAACTCAAGCGTTTTCAAACTGGTTTCCCGTGGCTTAAACTCGAGGCTGCCGCAACTGTCGGCAAGGGCATCACGCGCCTCGACGCCAAGCAGCAGGCCCAGTGCATCAAGCTCTGGAAAGAATTCCAGTCGGGTGGGGCAGTGATAGAGAAATTTCAGCCCGCTTCGGGCGCTGCCAGCCGCATGTTCAAGAATCTGTTCGCCTTCATCAACGAGGGCAAGTCGGCTCCTGAGAGCGACTTCGAGAAACAGTTCTTTGATAACATCACCCAATTCGCGTTCTATCCCCAGTTGAACAAGACCTGTGTGAACCTCTACAAGAGCAATGTGGGCGAACTGGTCGAGGCTGGCCGATATGCCGATGTGCTCAAGGCCCTGCTCATGCCCGAGGGCATGAACTATGGTGCCCTGCCCAAGGCATTGCTGCGTTTCCATCGTGCGGCTGCAGGTACTGTCCACACGCCCCTCGAGGAGCATCTTGAAGAGGGTGCCCAGTATGCCGCCGATCGCGACCGCCGTGTGCGCATCCATTTCACCGTGTCGCCTGAGCATCGTGAGGGTTTTGAAAAACTGATCAAGGCAAAGGTTCCCCTGATGGAAAAGGTGTGGGGTGTCGAATATGATATCACCCTGAGCGAACAGAAGGCTTCGACCGACACCATTGCGGTTACAATGGACAATGCCCCTTATCGCGACAGCGAAGGCAACCTCTTGTTCCGCCCCGCTGGTCATGGCGCGTTGCTCGCTAACCTCAATGAGCGTGATGCCGATGTGGTATTCATCAAGAATGTAGACAATGTTGTGCCCCTGCGGTTGCGCAGTGTGACCACCCGTTACAAGAAAGTGCTAGGCGGCTATCTCGTCCAGATTCAGCATCAATTGAAGAAATATCTTGAAGCGCTCGAGAAAGCTGACGTCAAGAGCGCCGATCTCAAGGCCATGTTGCGTTATGCAAAGCAGACCCTCTGTATTGTTGACAAGGCAACCGATGACATGGACGATGCTGCACTGGCAGCCTGGCTACGGGATAAGTTCAATCGTCCCATCCGCGTGTGTGGCGTTGTGCCCAACGAGGGAGAGCCTGGCGGTGGTCCCTATTTGGCCTATAATCCCGACGGGTCCTATTCACCCCAGATTCTCGAATCGGCACAAATCAATCCCGAAGACTCTGCTGCTGTCGAGATGATGCGTAGCGGCACTCACTTCAACCCCGTTGACTTGGTTTGCTATATCAAGGACTACAAGGGCATTAAGTTCGACCTTCGCAAGTTTGTCGATCCCGACACGGGTTTCATCAGCATCAAGAGCAAGGATGGCGTGGAAATCAAGGCGCTGGAATTGCCCGGACTGTGGAACGGTTCGATGAGCGACTGGAATACCGTCTTTGTTGAGGTGCCCATCGACACCTTCAACCCTGTCAAGACTGTTAATGACCTGTTGCGCAAGGCCCATCAGTAATAATATGTTACCCTTTTGAGTCCAAATACCGACCGACAGAATCCAAGATGAAGAGAATAATGTTTGTTGCGCTGGCGGCACTGCTTGCATTTTGTGTCAGTGCCCAGACTAGGGTAGGGGGCTACCATCATGAGGAGGACACTATCTATACCGTCCACTCTATCAATCAGGAGGATTTCATGACAGTGATTGCCGATTGGAGCGCCCATGATTGGGTAATGCTTAACGAGCGCCCTGTGGTCGTGGATTTCTATGCCGATTGGTGCCAGCCTTGCAAACGCCTGGATCCCATGCTGAGGCAGATTGCCCAGCACTACAATGGCACAGTGGATTTTTATCGCGTCAATGTGGACCATAACAGGGACATCGCCGATGTGTTCCAGATTCGCAGCATCCCCATGCTGTTGATTTGTCCGCTTCAAGGCGAGCCCAAGAGCATTATCGGTCTTTATCCCCAGCGCGAATATATTCGTATCATCAATCAGGTGTTGGGCCTTTAATCGTGTTCACTACTTTGGAGGACACACACATGTGGTTAAGTGAGTGTCCCAAGACAAAGCTACTCCTATGACCAAACGCGGATTTCGCGAATTAACACTGATTTTAAACAATAAAATCCGTGATAATCAGCGAAATCCGCGTTTGTTTTATTGGGTATAATATAGATGTAGGCAGACCTCAATTGGCTGTTCTATATCCTTGTTGTGACTTTAGTTTCAAATGAATGGGCCTCTGGCATTTTGTGCGTTTGAATGGTTAGCGAAACGGAGTGCCGGTAAGTGAACTTTCGGATGATAAAACCACATTGAGAATGATAGCCAACGTCTCAATGGTTTACTGATGCCCTGATGGTGCAAGAAAGAGCGTTCTTTCCTGCTGCGGGGTTGCACTTGGCTTCGCCAGGTTAAACCACCTGCCTGGGCATTGGTCGTCCAAAGAAGGGCTTACTCCTTTCATCCTGTTTCCTTGATTCTGTGACTTCCTCCTACAATGAACAAATGCGGCCAGGCATTGCCCGGCCGCATTTAGTTTAGCGGAATGCTCGTTTCGTGATTACTTCACGATGACATACTTCTTGCCATTGTGGATGTAAACACCATTGGTGGGAGCGGCAACGCGACGACCGTCGATGGTGTACCATGCGCCATTGTCCATGGTGCTGGTCGAGAGCTCCTCAACAGCGGTTTCGGGAGCGGTGATCTCGAACTGGCCAACGTTGGTCTCATCGATACCATAGTAGTACTCACCCTCGGTGATGATGATATATACATCATACAGGCCCGGCTCAACGGGTTCCTCGGTGGTCCTTTCACCAGAGATAGCGTTCTCATAGATGATGGTCACGTCACCACTGCCCTCGGG
>JAEEGK010032066.1_pt1 | contig 10307 bp, 10 predicted proteins | sample 8958771 | NCBI WGS metagenome assembly JAEEGK01 (sample SAMN16246547, study PRJNA631951) | gut metagenome | biome: gut microbiome; feature: rumen; material: SC-attached | host: Bos | place: Iran: Karaj | collected 2018-10 | reverse complement strand
GGCTGGACGCGAGCACGTTCTGGCTCAGCTTCGGGCTCAGTGACGACACGCTGCTTCTAAACCTCGTGCGGCACCGTGTCGTTAGCCTGCTGCGTGCTGCGCTCACGTTCAGCACGGGCAAGTTCCGCCTCACGCTCAGCAGCGTAAGCCTCCTGGAGGGCACGTGCCTGCTGCACCTTTTCGGCAGCCACAGCCACACGCAGGGCCTCAGCCTCCTTCTGACGACGCGAGGCATTCGAGTTGGCAATCTCAATCTGAGCGGTATTTTCACCCTGCACGGCCACAGCATTGGCTTCGCTGGTACGGATACGGGTGTCCCTGACAGCCTCGGCCTTACCGATTTCACCGAACTTGTCCTGCTCAGCCACGCTCACCTTAGCCTCATTAATAGCCTTGGCAGCTGCCTCCTTACCGAGAGCTTCGATGTAGCCGCTCTCGTCCTTGATGTCAGTGACATTCACGTTGATAAGACGCAGACCAATCTTCTTCAGCTCGACCTCCACGTTCTTCGAGATAGCTTCGAGGAACTTGTCACGGTCGGAGTTGATCTCCTCGATGCTCATCGTGGCAATGACCAGACGGAGCTGACCGAACAGGATATCGCGGGCCAGTTCCTGAATCTCATTGGCACTCAGCCCGAGCAGACGCTCGGCAGCATTGTTCATGGAGTCGCTCTCCGTGCTGATACCCACCGTGAAACGGCACGGGACATCCACACGGATGTTCTGCTTCGACAGGGCATTTGTCAGGTTAGCATCGATGCTGATGGGGGTCAGGCTCAGATAGGCATAGTCCTGAATGATAGGCCACACGAATTTACCGCCACCGTGAATACACTTGGCGCTTCCGCCACCCGTCTTACCATAGACAACCAGAATCTTGTCACTGGGGCAACGGCGATAACGCCGGATAACCGCTGCTACCATCACGAACACTACGACGACAAGCAGCATAATCAAAAAGAAAGGATTCGACATACTCATTTATGAATAAATTATTTACAATTGAACATTTTATCTTCTCTTTACGAAAGAGCTTCCACGCGAACGGTGTCGGTGTTCACGATGGCAGTAATCTTTGCTTTCGCGCCTGTGGGGATAGCATCGCCCTGCGTAACCGCCTCAAGCTCGTGCACCGAGCCCCTGACGCTCACCATCACCTTGCCCGAGCCCTCGCCCGAGGCAGGGATGCGCAGATAGACATCGGCTATCAGGCCAACGGTCTCCTCAATGTGGAACGTCTTGTCGACACCCAGCTTCATCACCTGACGGATGATGATGACCCACACCAGCACAAACAGCAGACCCACGCCGACGGCAGCCAGCTGAATCCACAACGACGAGGGAATCAACGATTTGAACACCACGCCTGCCCATCCGTAACCCAACAGGAAGTTCACCAGATTCTTCAGACTGAAGAAGCCCGAAATACCCTCATCGGCATCGAGCCCACTGGAATCGACATCCGTATCGTTATCCAACCCGACGAAAGTCATTATCGTCTGAATCACAAACACGATGCTGGCCACAATAGCCACGCCCCAGAATACCTTCTGCGCCCCGTCAAGGGCATTCCATGCTTCTAACATAAACTTATACCTTTATAAATATACAACAATTTTTTCATTTTTGCCTGCGAAGTTAAGACTTCATAAACGAAAAAACAAATTTTTTAAGTAATTTTGCAGCGAAAACCGAAAATCTGAATGATTATGCAGACGTCAATGATGAGCCAGCTACTCTCCATGCCCCTCTTTCAGGGACTGACGATGGACGAGCTGATGAAACTGTTGGAACAGGTGCGTCCCGACTTTCTCCATTTCGAGGACGCCTACATACAGCGCAGTGGTGAGCGACACAACCGGCTGCTCTACATCCTGCGTGGCAAGGTGATTCGCGAGCTCCCCGGCCCAGGCAATCGATACCTCTTCACCGAAGTCCTCGATGAATCCACCTTCATAGAAATCAGCAGCTTGTTCGGACGCAACACCACCCTTCGAGCCAGCTATCGTGCTGTCGGTGAGGCGGTACTGCTCGCCTTCGACAAGAGCTACATGTTCAATGTCTTCGGCCAGTTCAGCATTGTCCAGCTCAACATTCTTAACCTCTATTGTGCTTATGCCCAGTCGCTGCTCGAACGCCAGTCACTCCCCATCGGCGATGACATCCATACCCTTTTCTGCCACTTCGTCCGCAGCCTCTGTGAAAATCCGCGAGGGGAAAAGCAGCTGAAAATGACTCGCGACGACCTTGCCCTCCAACTGGGTTGCAATCGTCGGCGCATGTCGGAACTGATTGTCTCGTGGCAGAAAGCCGGACTCGTCAACCTCTCCTACAGCCAGATTGCCATCCCCGACCTAAAACGCCTGCAAAACTATCGGCCGCCACGTCAAAATACAGCCATCTAATCTGCTTACTGAAAAATCCCGTCTAAGGCTATCTTTGAGGCTTACTTTACAAAAATAAACTACTGAATTTTCTTCGCTTCTCCTTTATTTATTGGATTTTTTGTATTAATTTTGCGCGATTTTTTATCAGCTTATGCAGACCGACAATCCCTTCCTCACTCCCCATACGACGCCCCACGGCGCCATTCCCTTCGACAAAATCCGGCTGGAGCACTATGAGCCCGCCCTCATGGAGGGTATCCGACAGGATAACGAGGAAATTCGTGCCATCACTGACAATCCCGAACCTCCCACGTTCGACAACACCATTGCCGCTCTCGACTATGGTGGGCGGCTGCTTGAGGAAGTGAGCACCGTCATGGACAACCTCGACGAGGCAGAAACCAGCGATGAACTGCAGGAACTGGTGAGGCGCATGACGCCTATCCTCACGGAACACAGCAACGATGTGTCACTCAACGCCGCGCTGTTCGACCGTGTCAAGGTGGTCTATGAGAACTGGCAGAAAGGGACAGAACGCATTGAAACTGAGGAACAGCAACGACTACTCGACGACACTTACCGCTCGTTTGTCCGCAGCGGAGCCTCTCTAAATGACGATGATAAAGCCCTCTATCGCCAACTGACAGCCGAGCTTGCACAGGCCACCGTACTCTTCGGACAGAATCATCTGAAAGCCACCAATGCGTTCCGACTGAATATCACTGACGAAGAGCGTTTGACCGGGTTGCCCGAGACGGCCCTTCTGCAAGCCGAAGAGGAAGCCGAGGACCACGATGAAAAGGGATGGACGTTCACGCTCCATGCCCCTAGCTACGTCCCCTTCATGACCTATTGCCGCGACCGCGACCTGCGCCGGCAGCTCTACATGGCCTACAATACGCAAGCCATCAAAGGTGACACAAGTAACGTGGAGTTAGTGCGCCAAATCGTCAACCTCCGTTTACGCATCGTCCAGCTACTGGGCTACAAGGACTTTGCCGACTACATCCTTGAGGAACGCATGGCAGAGGACATCCAGCACGTCAACAGCTTGTACGAAAAGTTGCTTAAAAGCTATATGCCTGCTGCAAAACAAGACGTGGAAGCTGTCCGGAAGAAAGCCCGTGAAGAAGAGGGCGATGCCTTTGAACTCATGCCGTGGGACTTCTCCTACTACGCCGAACGTCTTCGCAAGGCTGAATACGACTTCGATGAGGAAAAACTACGCCCCTACTTCAAGCTTGAGAACGTCATCAATGGTGTCTTCGGACTAGCCACACGCCTCTATGGCATCTCGTTCCAAGTGAACCCTGCCATCCCCGTCTATCACCTCGATGTGAAAGCCTATGAGGTGCAGGACAGTGACGGCACTTTCCTGGCCATTCTCTATGCCGATTTCTTCCCCCGCGAGAGCAAGAGTTCGGGCGCCTGGATGACCAACTATAAGGAACAATGGAGGGAACCCGACGGCACCGACAGCCGTCCCCACGTCTCCATCACCACCAATTTCACCAAACCCACGGCCGAGAAGCCCGCTTTGCTCACCTACGACGAAGTGGAGACCTTCCTCCATGAGTTTGGCCATGCCCTCCACGGCATTTTCTCAGCCACACGCTACCCGTCGCAGTGCAGCCCCAACGTGGCGTGGGACTTCGTGGAACTGCCCTCGCAGTTGATGGAGAATTTCGGCACAGAAAAAGCCTTCCTCCACTCCTTTGCCCGTCATTACGAAACGGACGAACTCATCCCCGACGAGCTTATTGCTAGCCTCGTCCGCTCAAAGAATTTCAATGCCGGCTATGCCTGCATACGTCAGGTAAGTTTCGGACTGCTCGACTTCGCCTGGCATACTCGTACCGAGCCCTTCGAAGGCGATGTAATCCCATACGAAAAGGACGCTTTCTCCCCCACCCGCCTGCTGCCCGACGTTCCAGGCACTTGCATGAGCGTTCAGTTCAGCCACATCATGGATGGAGGCTATGCCGCAGGCTACTACAGCTACAAATGGGCCGAGGTGCTTGATGCCGATGCCTTCAGTGTCTTTGCTGCGGATGGTGTCATCAGCCCCAGCGTGGCCTCACGCTTCCGCAAGGAGATTCTCAGCAAAGGCGACAGCGAACACCCCATGAAGCTCTTCAAAGCCTTCCGTGGACAAGAACCCACCATCGATGCCTTGTTGCGCCGCGATGGTATTTCGACGAATAACAACTAACAAACAATACAATTAATGGACAAGTTCGACAAACGTTACATGCTCATGGCCTCCATCTGGGCCGGAAACAGTTACTGCGTACGCCGCAAAGTAGGTGCCCTCATCGTCAAGGACAAGATGATTATCTCTGACGGTTACAACGGCACCCCCACTGGCTTCGAGAATATCTGCGAGGACGAGAACAATGTCTCCAAGCCTTACGTCCTCCATGCCGAAGCCAACGCCATCACCAAGATTGCCCGCTCGAACAACAGCAGCAACGGCTCCACGCTCTATGTCACCGCCTCGCCCTGCATCGAGTGTGCCAAGCTCATCATCCAGTCGGGCATCCAGCGCGTGGTCTATGGCGAGCAGTACCGCCTCACCGACGGCATTGACCTCCTTGCCCGCGCAGGCATACAAGTGGAACACCTTCCGTTGGAAGAGTGCCAATGAGCAAAAACAATCAACCTATTAGCAGCTAAGAATTAATTGAAAAATGAAATCATTCTGGCCTAAAGCGCTGGCAATCGTTTGCGGTGCATTGCTTCTCTACTTCGTTGTTCTGCTTTCGCGCAGTTTTTCCACGCGCGTCATCAACATCCAGAACAACGGGAAAATCGGGAGCCTCCTCCAGCTCGTGGAGAAGAACTATGTAGATACCGTCAACATCGAAGCTCTCATCGAGAAAGCCATGCCGAAAGTGCTGGCTGAACTCGACCCCCACTCCGACTATATTCCTGCCAAGGACCTTGAGGAAACCAACAGCAAACTGGCTGGCAGTTTCAGCGGCATCGGCATCCAGTTCATGATACAGAGCGACACCATTTATGTGAGCAACATCATCCACGGTGGACCTGCTGAAAAAGTTGGCCTCTTCCCTGGCGACCGCATCGTCACCATCGACGACAGCCTTTTCGTCGGCAAAAAGCTCACCAACGAGAGTGCCATGAAGCACCTCAAGGGCCCCAGCGGCACCACCGTCAATATTGGCGTCAAGCGAGGCAACGACACAGAGCTCATTCCCTTCACCATCGTCCGTGGCAACATCCCCGTCAAGAGCGTCGAAGCATCCTACCTTATTAATAAGAAATGGGGCTTGCTCTACATCACCAAGTTTGGCGAGACCACCTATGCCGAAACACTCCTCGCCATAGCCTCCCTGCTCCAGCAGGGGATGGAAGGCATCATCATCGACCTTCGCGACAACACGGGCGGCTACATGGGTGCTGCCATGCAGATGCTCAACGAGTTCCTGCCCAAAGGTCAGACTATCGTCTATACCGAGGGCGTACACTCCCCGCGTCACGACTACAAGGCCGACGGCTCTGGATCGTGCAAGGAACTCCCCATTGTCGTCCTCACGAACGAAAGCAGCGCCTCTGCCAGCGAGATTTTTGCCGGAGCCATTCAGGACAACGACCGCGGCACCATCATCGGCCGCCGCACCTTCGGCAAGGGCCTCGTCCAGCAGCCCTTTGAATTCTCCGACGGCTCTGCTGTGCGCCTCACCATCGCCCGCTATCACACTCCCAGCGGACGTTGCATCCAGAAGCCCTACAGCCGTGGCGACGACGAAGAGTATCAGCTCGACATCCTTACCCGCTACGAGCACGGCGAATTCTTCTCCTCCGACAGCATTCGTCAAGACACTACCGAGGTATTCACTACTCTTGGCGGACGTACCGTCTATGGCGGTGGAGGCATCATGCCCGACATCTTCGTGCCGCAGGATACCACGGGGTTCAACGCCTACTACTCAGCCCTCTCCCGTAGCGGTCTGTTCCGTTCCTACACGTTCAACTACACGGACAAAAACCGCTCCACGCTCTCCCAGTATTCCGATATGCCCTCGCTGCTTGCCTACTTGAAGTCCTCCTCTGTCCTGGAAGGGTTCTACAACGAGGCCACCCGCAAGGGCGTCCGCACGCCCTCTGCCGAAGAGCGAAACGAAGCAGCACGCAACGTTGAGACCGTCGTCTATGGCAACATCATCTACAATATGCTCGGCATGGACGAGTACATCCAGTTCCTCAATCGCACCGACCCCGTTGTCCTCCGTGCCGTTGAAGTCCTCGAACAAGGTGCATCTGTGCCTCTCTCATAGTACCCATTTTTCCCATACCTCCTATCCCCTATTACAATGAGAATCCAGTTCCAGTGTGACTATAACGAGGGTGCCCATCCCCGCATCCTGCAACGTCTTACCGAGACGAACTACGTCCAGACTCCCGGCTATGGCGAAGACGAGTTCTGTGCCCACGCCCGCGACCTTATCCGCAGCGCGTGCCACGCTCCCAAGGCCGATGTCCACTTTCTCGTGGGCGGCACGCAGACCAATGCCACCGTCATTGCCTCTGCCCTCCGTCCCCATCAGGGTGTGGTATGTGCCGCGACAGGGCATATCAACGTTCACGAGACAGGAGCCGTCGAGCACACGGGCCACAAGGTGCTTGCCCTTCCCGCTTCAAACGGAAAGATAACAGCTGGCCAGGTGTCAGATGTCTTGCAGGGTCATCACGATGATGTCAACTTCGAGCACATGGTGCAGCCGGGCATGGTCTATATCTCCTTCCCCACGGAGTACGGCACGCTTTACTCGCTGTCCGAACTCACAGCCATCAGCGACGTCTGCAGGAAGTGGGGCGTTCCCCTGTTTGTGGATGGCGCTCGTCTGGGCTATGGCCTGATGTCCTCCCGTTGCGACGTCACCCTCCCCGACCTTGCGCGGCTGGCAGACGTCTTCTACATCGGCGGCACCAAGCAGGGTGCCCTTTTCGGCGAAGCAGTGGTCATCACTGCCGATGCCCTCAAGAAAGACTTCCGCTATAACATCAAGCAGAACGGTGGCATGCTGGCCAAGGGACGTCTGCTCGGCATCCAGTTCGAAACCCTTTTCACGGATAATCTCTACTTCGAAATGGCTGCTCACGCCGACCGTCTTGCAGAACGCATCCACGAGGCGTTTGCCGCCAAGGGCATTCCCTTCCACGTCGACAGCCCGACAAACCAGCAATTCCCCATCCTCACCGATGCCCAGCGCGAGGTCCTCGACCGTGATTTCGTCTCCGACTTCTGGGTGCGCCTCGACGACAACCATTGTTGCGTCCGCTACTGCACCAGCTGGGCTACTAGAGAAGAGGCGGTTGACCTCCTCGTTGCAGCCATCAACGCCCTCTGAGCCTATTTCATTCCTCATTCCTAATTCCTAATTCCTCATTCCTAATTCCTCCTCATGCCTTTCGACGAGATTCTCAGCCGGCTCACAGCGCGCTGCTCCACCACGGAGCTATGCCTTTCCGACATCCGCAAGAAGCTGGATGCTACGGACATCACGGAGAAAGAGAAGGAACGCATCCTGCATCGTCTGCTCGACGAAGGCTATGTGGATGAAGCCCGCTATGCCCGCGCCTTCGTGCGCGACAAGTTCCGCTTCAGCGGATGGGGAAAGGTGAAGATTGCCCAAGGACTGCGCGCCAAGCAGATTTCCTCCACCGACATTGACGAGGCTCTGAAGGAAATTGACGAGGACGACTACCGCCAAACCCTGCGTGAGGCATTGAAAGCCAAACGCCGCAGCCTGCACGAGAAATCGGACTACGAGACAAACGCCAAACTCATCCGCTTTGCCCTCAGCCGGGGCTACGAGATGAACGTCATCTTAAACGAAGTTAAAGCAAGTGACGACGATTGGGAGTGACATCGGGAGGCTGTTGTTTCCCCGCTTCTGCAAAGTGTGCGGAAGCAAGCTTAACCAAGGCGAAGAGCACATCTGCACCACTTGCCTGCGCCGATTGCCGAGAACACACTTCGACCCAATGGCGCTGAATCCCGTCATGCAGCATTTCATGGGCTACCCCGCTGTGGAGCACGCTACAGCCTACTTTTTCTATGCGCACGGCAATGCCTACACCAGGCTTATTACCCGCTCCAAGTACAGCGACAGTCCCGAAACGGGGCGCTACATCAGCCGTCTGGTTGCCCAAGAACTGGCTGGCAGCGGTTTCTTCAGCGCCATTGATTTGCTGCTACCCGTCCCCTTGTCTGCCTGGAGGAAATGGAGTCGCGGCTACAACCAGAGCGAATGGATTGCACGGGGTGTCGCCGACGTGACCAAGCTCCCTATCGACACAAAGAGCTTCATCCGTCACAGGCACAACGAAACGCAGACGCACATGACGCGCGAAGAGCGTTGGAAGAATGTGCAGCACATCTTTTCCGTACGTCGCCCCGAGCGGCTAAAGGGGCGTCATATCCTATTGATTGATGATGTCGTCACCACAGGGGCAACGCTGATGTCGTGCGTCGAAACGCTGGCACAAGCTGTTCCAGACCTCCGCATCAGCGTCTTCACGCTGGCTTGCGCCCGCAACGAATAATCATTTCCTGCACGTCACAAAGCGGGACAAGCCGTACATGTCGCTGTGGATGGTAACGTCCGAATAGCCCCAATGAGCAAACAACGCGCGTGTCTCCTGCGCAAAGGCGCTGTTGATTTCCACGGCCATCCATCCCCCTTCTGCCAGCACCTCCGTCCGCCCCAACCGGGCCAAGGCGCGGTAGAACACGAGCGGGTCGTCGTCAGGCACGAAAAGCGCCAACGCCGGCTCCCACGCCGTTACCCGCTCGTCCATCAGCACACGTTCGCTCTGCCTGACATAGGGAGGATTGGAGACGATGCACGCGCAGCCCTTCGGAAGCGCCTCTGCAGCCGATGCCGTATCCAGCACGTTGGCCTTGACGAACCGCACCTGTGTCCCTGCCCTTTTGGCATTCGCGCGAGCCACTTCCAGCGCACCCTCCGACACGTCGCAGGCCGTCACCTCTGCCCCTTTCAGCACCCCAGCCAAGGCAATGGCGATACAGCCGCTCCCCGTCCCAACGTCCAGAATCCGCCCTTGAACTACCAGTTCCTTTTGCACCAGCGCCACCAGCTCGGCTGTCTCGGGACGGGGAATCAGCACCCGCCCGTCAACCTGCAGCTCCAGCCCAGCAAACGGCACCGTGCCCAGCACGTACTGCAACGGCTCGCCCGCCTGCAAGCGTCGCACAGCCTCCGTGAGCCATTTTTGCTGCGATTCGCTCAGCGTCACGGGCTCATCCAGATACACGTCGAACGCGCTCAGCCCAAGTCCCTCGAGGCAGAGCGCCTTCACCACCGTTCGCAGCTCATCATCGGCATACCGCCCGCCCAGCGCCGCGCGCAAAGATTCCTTCAGTCGTTTCATCCCCGCGAAGGTACGGCAAACTTTCCACATTTGCAACATCGCAGTCCCTCTTTCTGCAATTTTACCGCGTAGATGTCGGACGTCTGGAGCCAAAAACCATGAGCCAAGGTGGCGATCGTGCCTTCGTGCCGGCCTCATGCGCTTCTTAAATCCGATGCAAAATTACGCATATTTTTTGAATCAACCAAATTTTTATGCACTTTTTTTCAAAAAATCGTATTTTTTTTAAAAATCCCGATTTTTGGTGTGTAACCTTGTAACCTTGTAACCTGTAACCTTTCGCCTTTCGCACGTGTGCGCGATATTATTATATCAAGATATATGGAAATATATTAATTATATATTATATTATAAATAATACTTAAAATCTTTCCAATATATAATAACCACGCGTGCGTACACACGCGAAAGGAAAGGTTACAAAGGTTACAGGTTACAAGGTTACATTTTCCGACAGGGCATCGCCCCGCCACGCCCGCCTTGTTATCGCGCACGCCCG
>JAEEGK010032065.1_pt1 | contig 10307 bp, 11 predicted proteins | sample 8958771 | NCBI WGS metagenome assembly JAEEGK01 (sample SAMN16246547, study PRJNA631951) | gut metagenome | biome: gut microbiome; feature: rumen; material: SC-attached | host: Bos | place: Iran: Karaj | collected 2018-10 | reverse complement strand
GAGGGCTATGGCGCCGAGCAGACGGTCGATGTCGTGGCCGTCGACCTCGTACACGTTCCATCCGAACGAGAGGAACTTGTCGGCGACATCGTTGAGTCCCATGACCTTCTCGGTGTCCCCCTCGATCTGCAGGTGGTTGCGGTCGACGAACGCGATGAGCTTCGACAGCTTGTAGTGGGCCGCGAACATGGCGGCCTCCCAGTTCTGACCGCTCTGGAGCTCCCCGTCGCCGGTCAGGCAGTATGTATAGTAATCCTTGGAATCGATCTTGCCAGCCAGTGCGATGCCTGCCGCCATGCTCAGACCCTGTCCGAGGGAACCGGTGGACATCTCCACTCCCGGGACCTTTCCCCTGACGGGGTGCCCCTGGAGCTTGGATCCCATCTTCCTCAGCGTGATCAGGTCCTCGACGGGGAAGTACCCTGCCTCGGCCAGCGCCGCGTACAGTACGGGTGCCACGTGACCCTTGGAGAGCACGAACCTGTCCCTGTCCTCCCACTGGGGATTCTTGGGGTCGTGCCTCATGACCTTGAAGTACAGCGCGGCGATGAGATCGGCCGCGGAGAGCGATCCGCCGGGATGTCCTGAACCGGCCGCCGTGGTCATCTCGATGACGTGCAGCCTGAGCTCGTTCGCTTTCCTCTTGAGCTGTTCAGGCGTGTAGTCTGCCATCGGAATCAGTCCTCTATCCTCGGTGCGAGAAGGTACCTTACGACCCCGTTCCCGTCGGCCAGGCCGAAGGAGACCTTCACGGGTTTGTCGGTGTCCAATCCGATCGTCACGTTGGAGTCCGAGGGGACAGCCTTGATCAGGTTGGAGAAGTAATCGATCGTGAATGCGCTGCGGACCGGCTCGGGAGCGTTGATGCTCACCAGGGACGCCTTGTCCAGGACGAGGCTGACCGAATCCGTATCGCCGGCACAGGCGACCTCGAAGGACTCGCCTTCGGCGGAGAGTGTGATGTGGTCCGATATGTCGCCGGATGCCTTGATACCTCTCTGGAGTTCCTGGGCGGGGACGACAATGGTCGCCTTGAGCTCCAGGTTCGGCACCTTGGGGGCGTTGATGCTGGACGTGTCCAGGAGGTTCATGCGCCTGGTGATGTTGCCCAGCTTGAATATGAGCTTCCCGCGCTCCGAGTCCTGTTCCATGCTGATGGACTCGCCGGATGCCGCGAGCTTGAGGATGTCCCTGACCTTGTCGAGCTCCAGTCCGACCTCGCTCTCGTCCGCCTCGAAGGAATCGAAGGCGGTCCTGTTGACATCGAGGCCGATCATCGCGATGTGCGTGGGATCGACGGCCCTCATGGCCATTCCGTCAGGGGTGATGCTGAACTTGATCTCGTCGGAGATGGGTGAGATTGCGTTGACGATGCTCTTGAGCACGTCAGACTTGAGGGTTGCCTTGAACATCGGCGCCACCCTCAGTACTCTCTCCAGGAGTAGTTGCACTTGCAGCAGCGGAAGATCCTCGTCTCGGGCTCATCGGCGGAACGGGTCTGCCTGAGGGTCCAGTATGCCTCGGAGTATCCGCACTCGGGGCAGAGGATACGTGTCTTGGGGAGGGTGGCGACATCCTCGGTGACGACCGCGGTATCTTCTTTGGAGGACGAGCTTATGGTGAAGCTCTCCTTCTGGTCCTTCTTAATCTCCACCTCTTCCTTGCACTTGGGGCAGACGTACTTTCCGCCCCTGGGGAACATCATTGATCCGCATTTGCAAAACAAGTTAATCACACTCTTATTGCAACACGCCATATTATGTAACTATAAAAAAAATAGTGTTCGACAATGGCGACGCCAGAGATTCAAAGGAACTCGTAATCGTCCTTGTCTGCGGAGGGAACGAAGGTCTTCTTCTTCGTGTCTGGCACAGTCTCGGTGACCGTGGATGTCGACATCGATGAAGTGAGGACGGTGTTGGAGGGCTGGCTCTGCTGCACCTGTACCTGTACCTCGGGGTAGACGGTCTCCGCCTGACGCTTCGGCGGTGCGGCCTTCTTCTCGACGGGTTTCTCGCGGACCTGCGAGACATTGACGCTCATCTCGGCGTAATCGTCGTAGGTCCTGAATCCGACCGCGCGGTTGGACCTGTAGGCCTTGATCGACCTCGGGGGTTCGGCCTGGTTCATGCCCTTGACGAGCTCGGAGATCGCCCTGACCTCCTTGCGTGCCTGGTCGGCGAAGACCCCGCCGATGAACGCCATCGCTCCCATCAGGAAGTAGGTAGCCTGGTCGAACTCGAATCCGGTGTCGGTGACCACGATGAACGACTCGAGGTACTCGCTGAGCAGTCCGAGGGCGTTGTAGAGGTCCACGGAGAACTCCTGGACGGGGGCCGCGAAATCGCCTTCGTAGAGTGCGGAAACGCCGACGCTCAGCAGCCCGGTAATCAGCAGGAGGAGTAAACATGAAACGATGCCCACCAGCAGTCCGCGGTACATGGATCCCGCCTTGCGGCCTCCCATGAATCCCGCGGCCATGGGTCCGAGATAGGGTACCCACCAAAGGAACAGCGCCATGACTGTCGCTACGAATATCCCCGCCTTGGAATCGAAGAACGCGGCGAACGTAGTGTTGACGCCTCTCTTCTTCTTGGCGGCACCCCTGTCGGTACGGCCTTTCTTCATATGAGCATCCCATGTCCTTTCGGACATCATTACTAACCCATAAACGATATATAAGCGTTGCTTAATCGCTTCGACACTATCACACGTGCGCTCACGGGCGCACGCTCACTAAATCACGAAAAAGGAGACTAAGTCTCCATCACAAAGTCCTCCATGCAAAGGAGGCATCAACCACAAGGAGATGACATAGATGGAAATGGAATTCTGTTTTCTCGGCGGTGCTGACACCGTCGGCCGCATGGGCATGACCATGCAGACACCCAAGGACGAGACCATGCTGATAGAGTACGGCATGGCCCCCACCAAACCCCCGGAGTACCCCCTTCAGGCACCCCGCATCAAGCACGCTTTCGTCACGCACTCCCACCTCGACCACTGCGGCATGATCCCCGCGATCTGCGGCAGGGACAGATGCGAGATGTTCTCCACCCCGCTCACCGCTGAGGTCGGGGAGATCATGATGCGCGACAGCCTCAAGATCGCCAAGGCCGAGGACTATCCCCTGCCTTACACCACCGGCGACATCGAGAGGACCATCAAGGCGGTCGTCCCGTTCACCTTCGGCGACACCATCGCCCTCAACGGGTTCGACGTCAAGCTGCACTCCGCGGGACACGTCCCCGGTGCGACCATGTTCGAGATCATCGGCGACACCAACACGCTGTACACCGGCGACATCCACACCATCGACACCCACCTCGTCGACGGCGCCAAGCCCGTCAGGTGCGAGAACCTCTTCATCGAGGGAACGTACGGCGGACGCCTCCACCCCGACAGGAAGCAGACCGAGAAGGAGTTCAAGGACAAGATCGACGAGGTCATCGACCGCGGAGGCACCGTGCTGATCCCCAGCTTCGCCATCGGAAGGACCCAGGAGATCATGATCATGCTCAGGGACCTCGGCTACGACATGTGGGTCGACGGAATGGGCAAAGCGGTCACCAAGCTCTACCTCGACTATTCCGAGTACCTCTCGGACCCCAAGGCCCTCAAGGCCGCCAAGAGGAAGTTCACCGAGGTCAGGACATCCCAGATGAGAAAGGACGCCGCGAGGGCGGACGTCATCGTCACCACCGGCGGTATGCTGGACGGCGGACCCGTGCTCAGGTACATCCAGACCATCAAGGACGATCCCAGGAACGCCATCATGCTCGTGGGATACCAGGCGGAGGACACCAACGGAAGGCTGCTCCTCGAGCAGGGCATGGTCATGATCGACAAGGAGCCCGTCAAGGTGAACTGCGAAGTCCTGAAGTACGACTTCTCGGCCCACGCGGACCACAACCAGATCGTGGAGTTCATCAAGGGATGCAGGCCCGAGAACGTCATCATCATGCACTCCGAGACCAGGGAGGAGTTCCTCAAGGACCTGGACGGCTTCAACGTCATCCTCCCCGCCCTGGGCGAGAAGTTCAACCTCAACATCTGAACATGGACGACATAGACAGGTTCCTCGAGGAGGACATCCGCTCCGGAGACATCACCACCGAGACCTTCGTCCCGGACGTGCTGGGTCATGCCGTCATAACCTGCGAGGACGAGACCGTGGTCGCAGGTCTGGAGGAGGCCGCGGAGGTGTTCTCCAGGCTCGGCGTGAAGGCCGTCCCCAAGGTGAAGGACGGAGCGAGGGTGCCCGGAGGCACCATGGTCATGGAGATGGACGGTCCCGAGAGGGGGATCACCACCGCCGAGAGGACCGCACTCAACATCATGATGAGGATGAGCGGCATCGCCACAATGGTCAGCGACGCCACCGCGCTGCTGAGGAAACATAATGACCGCGTGATGGTCGCAGGCACGAGGAAGACCACGCCCGGGTTCAGGAAGTACGAGAAGAAGGCCATCCTCCTGGGCGGAGGCGACCCGCACAGGTACGGGCTGGACGACCTCGTCCTGATCAAGGACAACCACATCGAGGCCGCCGGAGGAATCGAGAACGTGATGGAACGCTGCCTGGACCTCCCGTTCAGCATGAAGGTGGAGGTGGAGGTCGAGAACGCCCATGACGCAGAGGTCGCCGCCAAGTGCGGAGCGGACATAATCATGCTGGACAACCGCACTCCCGAAGAGGCCAGAGAACTGTACGCCCTCATCAAGTCCATCGATCCAGAGATCATGGTGGAGGTCTCCGGAAGGGTCACCATGGACAACATCGAGGATTACGCCGACTGCGCGGACCGCATATCCATGGGTGCCATAACCCACTCTGTTAAAGCGGCACACTTCTCGCTGGCACTTGTCAGATAATTGAGAATGAGTGGGCCCGGCCGGAATCGAACCGGCGATCTTCGCCTTGTAAGGGCGACGTCATAACCCCTAGACCACGAGCCCGGGTTAACGTCCATGTTATCTCCAATCATTATTAAAAGATTCCCGCATGGACTGACAGGCTCTTTCTTTACAATATTATTATAATCCTAGTTCCATACCCTGTTAGGGTGAAATCATGCTAGAGATCGACTGTTCTAGGGGCGAAGGAGGAGGCCAGGCCGTAAGGACCTCCGTCGCCATGGCAGCGATCACGGGCGTGGATACGCACCTCACCAGGATCAGGGAGAACAGACCCACCAACGGATTGTCCAAGCAGCACTGCACGGCCGTCGAGGGCGTCTCCAGGCTCACCGGATGCCAGGTCATCGGGAACCAATTGGGTTCGCCGGAGCTCACGATCCTCCCCTGCGACCAGAAGGACTACGAGATCTCTATGGACGTGGGGACCGCAGGCAGCATCGCGCTGGTCCTGCAGGCCATGATCCTCTCCGCGAGGAACCATGACAAACCCGTCAAGATCGACCTCACGGGAGGCACGAACGTCATGTGGTCGCCTCCCATCGATTCTTACGGCCAGATCCTGTTCCCGCTCATGAAGGAGATCGGTATAGACGCCAGCCTGGAGATCGTCCAGAGGGGACTCTACCCCGAAGGGGGCGGAAGGGCCATCGTCAAGCTTCAGCCCTACAAGCACATCAAACCGCTGGACCTCGTCAGCCTCGGCGAGCTCAAGGGTGTCAAGGCGGTATCCTTCGTTCAGAACCTCCCCGAATGGATCGCGGAACAGATGGAGGCCGGATGCCGCGAGGCGCTCGGGGACATCCCGCTGGAGATCGTCAGGGAGTACTCCGACGAAGGAATCTCCAAAGGAGCGGGGATGTCGCTGGTCGCCGAATACGAGAACGGAAGGCTCGGATCCAACGTCCTCACCTCCAGGAGCCACCCCGCGAAACAGGCGGGCATCGACGTGGCCAACGACCTCATAAAGATCATGGAGTCCGGTTCCACCATGGACGTCCACACCGCCGACCAGCTCCTGCCGTACATGGCGATGGCCGACGGGAACAGTTCTTTCTCGGTGTCCCGCATCAGCAGGCACCTCCTCAGCCAGATGGATACATTGGAGACGTTCCTCGACGTCAAGTTCGGTGTCGAGAGGAGGGACAACCTCTACCACTTCACGGTCACCCCGGGCGGAGAGCAATGAGACCTTTCATCCACATCAACTGCGCCATGAGCGCCGACGGCAAGATCGCCGGTACCGAGAGGAAGCAGGTCACCATCTCCTGCAGGGAGGACAAGGACAGGGTCAAAGAGCTCAGGAAGAGGTATGATGCCATACTCGTCGGCGTGGGCACGGTCCTCTCCGACGACCCGCATCTGACCGTCAAGGGCCTCTCCCGCGACGAGAATCAGGTCCGTATCGTCATAGATCCGAACGGACGTACCCCTGCGGATGCGAGGGTCGTCGACGGCTCCGCGAGGACGGTCATCGTCACTTCTGATACATGTGCCAGAACATGGAACGGGTGCGAAGTCATCCGTTCGCCTTCGGGCATCGACCTCGGGTTCGTGATGGACGAGCTCGGCAAAATGGGGATTGGATCCGTGCTCGTCGAGGGCGGCGGGACCACCATCTCCTCCTTCTTCAAAGCAGGCCTCGTTGATGTCTTCACGGTCTACGTCGGGAGCATGGTCATCGGCGGGAAGGACGCCCCCACGCCAGCGGACGGGACCGGATGGGTGGCGGAGGGCGGTCTCGCACTCAGGCTCAGATCCGCGGAGAGGCTGGGCGACGGGATCGTCTTAGAATACGTTCTCGGGTAACCGCTCGGGCTCGATCGTGATGCGGATGTAGTTGTTCCTCACCCCGAACACCTCCTGATCGGTCTTCACGTACACCTCACCGAGACAGCTGGACAGGATGGAGCACACGAAACCCTCCATGAACGCGGCCATCGCCGAGGCGGAGGTCTGCGTCAGGTCGACGGTGTCCCTGAACAGGATGGTTATGGGATCCTTGGAGTAGATGGTCATCTCTCCGAGACCGAAGCCGTCGAAGAACTTCTTGGCCATCTCCAGCGCGACGGACTTGTTGCGGTACTGTCTGCCCACCATCATGTTGTAGGCCATGTCGCACCCGATGGAGTACAGCACCGGCCCGATGCTCAGCCCGACCCCGTCGTATGTCAGGATCAGCGACCTCAGGATCAGACCGCTGGCACGTGACGGGTCCTCGGTGATGTCCGAGAGGATGAACGATGCCAGTTCCATCGCCTTCGAATCTGCGGGCTTGGAGGTCATCAGCGGGGCACCCCTGAGATAGTAGATGCGGCTGCGCCCGTCATCATCGTTCATCTTGTAGCCGACGAGACCCTCCGCAACCATATCGTCCAGATACTGGGATATCGTGGACCTGGACCTTCCCGCGACGGATGCCAGCTGGGTAGGTGTCATGTCCCTCTCCTGCAGTGCGTGCAAGATACGCTTCTTGATCCTGCCCTCCACCCTGACGTAGGAATCGCTGATGGCGTAGATCTCGAAATTACCGCTGGACGGTCTGGCCATGGTACGATATGTTTCGGAAACGATAAAAACATCTTGCATGCCGAACGGAGAGGAATCCGTTTTTTAGCCGATATGCCGATACGCGGTCATGCAAGACCTGTACCCTTACTTCAGGAGCATCCTCGAGCAGGACGAGGCACCTATCGTGGTATGCGATCTGAACAACGACATCATCTACATGAATCCGGCAGCGATAGAGAACTACTCGGACGACAGCGGCGAGAAGCTCATCGGGAGATGCCTGTTCGACTGCCACAAGCACGCCGACGTCGAGAAGATCGTGAGGGTGGTGGACTGGTTCTCGAAGTCCCAGGACAACAACATCGTCCACACCATGCACTCCGACAGGAGGGACGTCTACATGGTAGCCCTCCGCGATGAGGACGGCAGGCTCATCGGCTACTACGAGAAGCACGAGTCGCGCGTGCCCGATGAGAGACCCGCCTACGTGATGGGATGAATTATAACGGGTGAAGGCAATCGCCGTTGAGGTGCTAACATGAAGGTCAGGACGAAGAACGGTACGGAGGACATCCGCGCCGTATGGTTCGAGAACGGGAAGGTCGTGATGATCGACCAGAGGAGACTCCCCCACGAGATCGTCATCGTGTCGTTCGACAGATACGAGGACGTCGCAGAGGCCATAAGGAACATGACGACGAGGGGCGCGCCCTCGATCGGGGCCACCGCCGCATACGGCATGTGCCTCGCTGCCCTGAAGGGATGCGACATCGGGAAGGCCGCCAAGGACATCAAGGCCGCGAGGCCCACCGCCAACGACCTGTTCTACGCCGTCGACTACATGCTGAGCGAACTCTCCGCAGGGAAGGATCCCGTGGAGGCTGCCGACGCCTACGCGCAGTCCATGGTGGACAAGTGCAAGGCCATCGGCGAGTTCGGCGCACCGCTGATCAAGGACGGATTCAAGGTCATGACCCACTGCAACGCCGGCGCGCTGGCCACCGTCGACGTCGGTACGGCGCTGGCGCCCATCAGGAAGGCATGGGAGCAGGGCAAGAGGTTCTTCGTGTACGCATCCGAGACCAGGCCGCGCCTGCAGGGTATGCAGCTCACCGCATGGGAGCTCAACCAGGAGGGCATCGACCACGCCATCATCCCCGACGGGGCATCCGGACACTTCATCAGGAAGGGCGTCGACATGATCATCGTCGGGGCCGACCGCATCGCCGCCAACGGGGATTTCGCCAACAAGATCGGTACCTTCGAGAAGGCCGTCCTGGCCAAGGAGTTCGGCGTTCCCTTCTACGTCGCCGCACCCATATCCACATTCGATTTCAACACCAAGACCGGCGAGGACATCGTCATCGAGAACAGGTCCGAGGAGGAGGTCACCATGGTCTCCGGGATCCGCATAGCACCGGAAGGGTCCCCCGCACTCAACCCCGCCTTCGACATGACCCCCGCGAGATACGTCACGGGATTCATCACCGAGAAGGGAATCCTCAGACCGGAAGAGATCCACAAGGTGAAAGGATGAACGAGTCTTACGCCAGGATACACCTCACGGACGTCTGCAGGAGACTCTACCAGAGAGGCCTCACGGTCTCCGCCGGAGGCAACATGAGCGTCAGGCTCAACGAGGAGGAGATCCTCATCACCCCCAGCGGACGCAACAAGGGCCTGCTGGAGGAAGGCGACATGATCGTCGTCAACATGGAGGGCGAACCGCTTACCGAGGGCAAGCCGTCCATCGAGACATTCATGCATCTGGCACTTTACAAGAAGAACCCGGAGACCAACGCGGTCATCCACTGCCACCCGCTCAACTGCATCGCGCTGACGATGAAGGGGAAGATCAAGACGGACCTCACGCCGGAGGGTGTGATCCTCCTCGGCAACGTCCCGATGGTCGGGTACTACACCCCCGGGACGCAGGCCCTGGTGGATGCCGTGGCCGCGCATGCGGATTCCAAGGCCATACTGATGGCCAGGCACGGCGCCGTTACGCAGGGGAAGGACCTGCAGGACGCCTACGACAGGATGGAGGAGCTGGAATTCCAGGCCAGGCTGCAGATGCTGGTCGGAAGGTGCAGGAGCCTCCCCAAGGACGAGGTCGAGAGACTATCCAAGATGTGATACCATGGCAGTACTGATAACGAAATGGTTCGGCGTGTTCCTGTGCGAGGAGAACAGGATACTGGACAAGCGCCTGATGCCCAAGGATTCCGAGGAGATCGCGCAGAAGCTCGCGGTCATGCAGAGGGGAGGCATCCTCCCCGAGGAATCGGAGCTGGCACATGGACAGGTCAAGCTCATGGTAGGGGACAGGAGACAGTCCCAGCTGGGGAAGCCCACCCTGTTCGATTCCAGCTTCATCAAGGCGGAGTCCTTCGGATTCACGCCCGAGATGATGCACAACGCCATGGTGAGGCTCGGTAAGCTCAGGACGTCGGAGCCCATCGCAAGGGACAAGAGCGCCGTCCAGGCGGTCAGGTCCCTCGACGACCTCATCGAGACCGGTAACCTCATGAACGAGCGTCTCCACGAGTGGTACGGACTGCATTTCCCGGAACTCGCCGATTACGCAAAGGACAAGAGGTACGCCGAACTGATCGCCCGCCACGGCAACAGGGAGGGCATCATAGAGGAACTGGGCATCGAGATCGAGTCCATCGGTTCCGAGATCGATGACGACGACATGCGCGCCATACAGGACCTCGCGGACCAGCTCTGCATGATATACGACAACAGGGAGCGCACCGAGGAGTACATCTCCGAGATCATCAAGGAGAGCTGCCCCAATACCAGCGCTCTGGTGGGAGGCCCGCTCACCGCAAGGCTGATATCCCTCGCGGGAGGCCTGGAGAGGCTGGCATCCC
>JAEEGK010032061.1_pt1 | contig 10308 bp, 8 predicted proteins | sample 8958771 | NCBI WGS metagenome assembly JAEEGK01 (sample SAMN16246547, study PRJNA631951) | gut metagenome | biome: gut microbiome; feature: rumen; material: SC-attached | host: Bos | place: Iran: Karaj | collected 2018-10 | reverse complement strand
ATATCGTCGCCGTGCTGTTTCATTGTACGGGCAATTTCGCGCATAGCGTCAGCACGACCTTGCTCAATGCCTTCCGCACGACCTTCTGCACGACCTTCTGCACGCCCAGCGCCAAATCCGTCATAATACCCTTCGTAACGGCTCGAATCGAATTGCAAAATTTTGTAAATTTATTTCATTTTTTCCTAAATCCATTACAAAATCCGCTTTTTTTATTTAATTTTGTCGCTCTGAAACAATTTTCGTATCAAAATGAGATTATTATACACGATTGTACTGATAATATTAGCCGGTTGCTGTTTGAAAGCGCAAAACACTTCGCTGTACGCAAGCGACAAACTTTCATCAAACAACATAACGTGTTTTTGTCAGGACAGCAGCGGATATATCTGGATAGGAACGCAGTACGGTCTCAACCGTTTTGACGGTTATAATTTTACCGTCTATCTCAGCGACCCCGGCAAAGAAAACTCCCTGAGCGACAACAATATCACTTCGCTGTACACCGACCCTGAAAACGGTCTCTGGATAGGCACGCGCAAAGGTTTCTGTTATTACGACCGCGAACACGACGAAATAATTCCCATTTGGCACAGCCGTACAAAGCCGAGAGCGGAAGTTTTCTGTCCGCTGAAAGACGGAAGGCTTTTGCTCGGAACTTCAAGTTACGGACTCTACGAAATCGACAAAAGCACACTCTCGGAACACAGGTTTCATGACTATTCCGTAGACGACAACAACGATTTTTATTACATAATTTTTCAAGACTCCAAAGAAAGAATCTGGAAAACCGACAACAACAACGTCATAAGTTGTTTTCCGAAAGAGGGCAAAAAACTGATTTTCAGGGAAAAATCCGACTTTGGAAAGCCACAGGACATTTTGGAAAAAGACGGCACCGTGTTTATAGTCTGCGGCGACGGCATTATACTTTTCAAAGACGGAGAAACCCAGAAAATCGCTTTAAAAAACTTCGGAATCACCTCTGCCGTAAAACTGAAAAACAACACAATTTTGCTCGGCACACAGACTCAGGGCGTTGTCAACATAGACATAAGCGGCGGTGATTGTCAGATAACCGGCAATTTTGTACCGACAGCCTCCGTTACCGCGCTTTTTGAAGACAGGGACGGCAACATCTGGGCTGCCTCAAAAAACAAAGGCATTATTTTTATTTCAGCCAAACAGTCCATCTTTTCATCGTGGAACATACCTTCTGACAGCCAGAGCGATTTTACGGTCGTGAACGCGGCTGCGCTTTCGTCAAAAGGCACTCTCTGGTGCAGTCTCAGCAACGGCAGCGCGGTAGAAGTTGACAGCAGCGGACAAATCGTCAAAACCGTCAAAGGCGAAGAAAATATGTGCTATATCTGTCAGACTCAGGACGGAAAAATGTATTCCGCAACACAAAACGCGGTTTACAGTTTCAACCCCGAAACCGGCACAAACAAACTTCTGAAAGCATATCTCGACTGCGAAAGAATTACCTCAATCATCGAAAAAGACGGCAGCCTGTATATCGCAAGGCACGGCAAAGGTTTGGAAATCTTCAACTTAAAAACCCTTGACGCAGAAAACCTCAACATGTACCAGATTTCAAGAAACGGCGGTTTTCTTTGCAACGACTGGATCAACGACATGCTCCTTGACAGCAATATGCTTTGGATAGCAACCGTTTCGGGAGTTACCTGTTACGACATCAAGACAAAAGAGTTTTCTTTGGACGGCAAAACGCACATTCTTAACGACATAAACTGTATTTGTCTTGAAAAAATCTCCCCGACGGTAACGGTTATCGGTACGGAAAAAGGTCTTTACGCTTATTATTCTGACAAACAAACGGTTGAGGTTTTTCCGAACTCGTCGTCATTGGAGGGCATAACCATCAAAAAAATACTCAACAACGACGGCAATTTGTGGATAAGCACCTCAAACGGTATCTGGCACTACAAATACAAGGAAAACATTTTTATCCCGTATATCGGGAGCGACGGACTTGTTGACAAAGAATATTCCGAAAACATCGGCATCAACATTCTGCCCGAACTGTCGGTTTTCGGCAATTCAAAAGGCTTTACGGCATTCAATCCTAAATACGACAGTTTTGAGACCGACAAACCCGGCACGCCTTTTCTGACGGACGTTTTTATCAGCGGCAACAAGATAACCGGCGAAGAAAAAAATTCTCCCGTCTTGGAATACCGCGACAATTCCGTCATTATGAATTTCACGGTTTTTGACTACGCCTCCACCAAAAACATTTCATACGAGTATTCCCTCAACGGCAATCCGAAAGTAAAACTGCCTGCGGGAGAAAATTCGGTTTCGCTTTACAACCTTCCGGCGGGCAGATACAAAATGGACATCACTGCAACAAACAACAACGGCGGAGTTTCTGAAAAACGCAGAATTTCAATCCTCGTAAAAGAGCCGTGGTACAAATCCACCGTCGCAATTTTGCTATACATTTTTACATGTATTGCGATAATAATATACATCATAATCCGCATAATCAAGGTAAAAAAACACAGAATCTACGAGGAAAAAACGCAATTTCTCATCAACGCTACGCACGACATACGTACGCCCCTTACGATGATAATTTCGCCTTTGAACCAACTGCTCAAAGAAGAAACCTCTGACGACAAACGCCGCCGTCTTATGACCATAAGCCGCAATGCTGACAAGATTCTTGACCTTATAAATCAAATACTTTTCTTGCGCAAAATTGACAAACAGCAGGCGGGAATTTTGTGCCGCAAAACGGATTTGAAAAACTATATCACGCGGAGCATAAAACTCTTTGAAGACACCGCCAAACAAAGGGACATCGACTTTACTTTCAACGCGCAGACCGCAGTTGAGGCATACGTTGACAACGACAATTTTGACAAAGTTATTAACAATATAATTTCCAACGCTTTCAAATACACTCCCGACGGCGGCGAAATCACCGTCAGTCTTTCAAAAGACAGCGAAAACGCGCTGATTGAGGTCAGCGACACGGGACAAGGCCTCAACGAAAACGACATAAAAAACATTGTCACAAGGTGTTACGGAAGCAGCAGCCGTCCCGAAGTCAAGACCGAAGGCACGGGTATAGGACTTAACATTTGCAAAATTATTGTAGAAAAACATCACGGCACAATTTCTGCGAAAAACCGCGAAGACTGCCGGGGCAGCGTTTTCAGCGTAACTATTCCGCTTGGGACAAGTCATTTGAAATTAGAAGAAATCGCCGAAGAGCCGGAAGTTGCTACTCAAACAACCGCACAAAGCAAAAACACGCCATCGTCAAAAATTCTGCTCGTAGACGACAGCGAAGATATATGCAATTATATTTTGTCGGAACTCTCCGGAAGTTTCAACTTTCAGGTACGGCACAACGGCAAAGACGCTTTGAAAGTTTTGATGGAAGAAAACATCGACCTTGTTATCAGCGACATAATGATGCCTGTAATGGACGGCTTGACACTTTTGAGAATGATAAAAAGCAACAACAAAACCAACCACATACCGGTAGTTTTGCTTTCGGGACAGTCGGAAATTGCCAACCGTCTTGAAGGTCTCAGCCGAGGCGCGGACGGTTTTTTAGCAAAGCCTTTTATCATCGAAGAATTGAACGTAATGATAAAAAACCTTCTGAAAAAGAACACGATTCTAAAAAGCAAATTTTCAGGAAATCAGGAGTTTTTGGAGCAGAACGTCAAAGACGTACAAGTCAGCAACCCCGACAAGGAAATCGTTGAAAAAGTCATCAAAAACATCAACGAAAACCTCGCCGACCCGGATTTCAACGTTACCGCGCTTGCAGAAAACGTCGGAATAAGCCGCGTTCAACTTCACCGCAAACTGAAAGATTTTGCGGGCATAAACGCCTCAAACTTAATCCGTAACATCAGGCTTGAACAAGCGGGCAGAATGTTGAGCGAAACCTCAAATACGATAAGCGAAATAGCCTACGCGGTAGGATTCAACAACGTAGGACATTTTTCCAAGGTGTTTAAACAGCATTTCGGAATTTCACCGAAAGATTATGCAAAAATGCAATCCGAAACAGACGGAAATGAAAACGACAACGAAGAAGATATGTAAAATTAAAGGGCGAAGAAATTTCCGCCCTTTAATTTTTTTATAACTTTTCTGCCAACTCTTCAACCGATTTTTTGTCGGTTTCCTTGAACGCGCCTCTTATAGTAATCTGTTGCTCAATGATTTCCACGTCTTTGAAATCCTTGACAAGTTCTTTCATAATGCGTGCCGCCTGCGGTGCCCACGAGCCGTTTTCAATAAACGCAATTTTGCGCTTTTGAAAGTTTTTGATTTTGAGATGATGGATAAAATCAACCATCTTCGGAAACAGTCCGCCGTCGTAAGTCGGAGCCGCCAAAACCAACGTATCGTGTCTGAAAGCGTCTTCAACAGCCTCAGCCCAGTCTTCCTCACAAAGATTTGCGATTGCAATGTGCTTTGAGGTCTTCTTTTTCAAAACTTCCGCCAAGTATTCTGCCGCATTGCCAGTGTTGGAGTGCATCGTGCAGTAAGCGACAAAAACGCCTTCGGTTTCAACGTCGTATTTTGACCAAATATCGTAAAGTCTTACTGCCTCAGAGAGCATTTCGCCTTTCAAAATAGGACCGTGAAGCGGACAAATCGTTTGAATGTCAAGCGTTGCGGCTTTTTTCAAAAGTGCCTGAACCTGCGCTCCGTATTTTCCGCATATATTGAAATAATAACGTCTTGCCTCGCACGACCAGTCGTCAGGCTCGGAGTCATAAACGCCGAACTTTCCGAAACCGTCAGCCGAAAACAAAACTTTTGCTTCAACTACGTATGTCACAATCACTTCCGGCCAGTGAACCATCGGCGCGGTAAAAAATTTGAGCGTGTTTTTACCCAATTTCAACTCGTCGCCTTCCTTAACCGTTAAGAAATCAGCCTTTAAATCCGGGAAATACAACGGCAGCATTTTTTGCGCCGCCGCCGAGCAAACCACTTTCAAAGACGGGTATTTGTTAATCAACTCGCCCAAAACGCTTGAATGATCAGGCTCTACGTGCTGAACGATTATGTAATCGGGCTTTTTGCCGTTTAACGCTTTGTCCAACAAGTCAAGCCATTCCGCTTTTTTCGCCTTGTCAACGGTATCCATAATTGCAATTTTCTCATCTTCAATGAGATAAGAATTGTAGCACATACCGTCTTCAAGCATATACTGCCCTTCAAACTGCGTGATTTCCTTATCGTCGCAGCCGATATATTTTATATCTTTGTTTATTATTTTGTCCATTTTCTGTTTTAATTAAAACGCCTCATGCCGGCGGGGCAGTTCTTTCTTGAAAGAAAGAACCAAAGAACTTTCGGAGATATTAATTAGGGAAAGCCTTTAAGGGCTTTCCCTAATTAATATCTCTTAAAAGTTTTCCGGTTCCCTTTTTCAAAAGGGAACGCCCCGCGGCGAGCGTTTTTCGATTAATGCGCATTAGCACCGGAAACGATTTCGATGATTTCGTTTGTGATTGAAGCCTGACGCACTTTGTTGTATTGAAGATTGAGGTCTTTGATAAGTTCCGTTGCGTTCTCGGTTGCCTTGTTCATGGCTGTCATACGCGCACCCTGCTCGCCCGCAAAACTCTCCGCAAGCGCACTGAAAAGCACGGTTTTAAGCCACTGAGGTATCAGGGACGTGATTATCGTCTCCTTGTCGGGTTCAAAAATATAATCGCTCTTAAACTTCGATTTTTCCGCCTTGAAATTCAGCGGCAAAAAGTCAGTCTCGCTCACATTCTGAACCGCAGGATTGACAAACTCGTTGTAAACCAACTTTATGCAGTCGAACTTCTTTTCCAAAAACAAATCCGTTATCTCTTGAACAATTTCAGCGCAAACGCCGTATTCCACCTTGTCAACGGCCTCGTTGCGGCTTTTGTAAACCTTGAAACCACCTTTTGACAACTGCTCGGAAATTTTTTTGCCGATTGCGTAGTATTGAATGTCAAGACCGGGATTATTGTCTCTTAACGCAGCGCATTGTTTGAAAATATTACCGTTAAAACCGCCGCAAAGTCCTTTGTTGGAACTTACGGCAACTACAAGCACAGTTTTTGTCTCCCGCTTTTGAATGAAAACGTTGTCGGTGTTTTCCTTCAACGTTTCGTCCAAAAGTGAAAGTATCTCCTGCATTTTGTTTTTATACGGAACTATCTGAGCGGCAAACGACTGCGCCTTCCTCAATTTTGCCGCCGCCACCATCTTCATCGCCGAGGTTATCTGACGGGTGGAGGTGACAGAGGCAATTCTTCCGCGTATTTCTTTTAAATTCGCCATATACTATTTGTAATTTGAGGCAACGTCCTTTGCAACGGGTTCAATTGCCGCAGTTATTTGGTCGTTGATTGTGCCTTTTGACAAAGGTGTGAGAATGTCGTCTTTGTGGGCGACTTCGAGTTTGTCGATAAACTCCTTCTCAAAATCCCTGACTTTGTTTAGCGGCACGTCTTTCATCAAATTGTGCGTTCCGCAATACAGAATCGCAATCTGCTGTTCAACCCTGTACGGCGAATATTGCGGCTGTTTAAGGATTTCGACGTTACGGCGTCCTTTTTCCAAAACCGCTAACGTAGCCGCGTCAAGGTCGGAACCAAATTTTGAAAACGCTTCCAATTCTCTGAACTGCGCTTGGTCGAGTTTCAACGTACCGGCAACCTTTTTCATGGCTTTGATTTGAGCGTTACCGCCTACACGCGACACCGAAATTCCGACGTTGATAGCCGGACGGACACCCGCGTTAAAAAGGTTAGACTCCAAGAAAATCTGACCGTCGGTAATTGAAATGACGTTGGTCGGAATATACGCCGACACGTCGCCAGCCTGCGTTTCGATAATCGGGAGAGCCGTCAGCGAACCGCCGCCTTTTACCAAATGCTTGATTGACTCCGGAACGTCGTTCATCTGTTTTGCGACCTCGTCGTTGTTGATGATTTTTGCTGCCCTTTCCAAAAGCCTTGAATGGAGGTAGAACACGTCGCCCGGATAAGCCTCACGTCCTGGCGGTCTACGAAGAAGCAAAGACACTTCACGGTAAGAAACCGCTTGTTTCGACAAGTCGTCGTAAACGATTAACGCCGCACGACCCGTATCGCGGAAAAATTCGCCGATTGCCGCGCCTGCATACGGTGCATAATACTGCAAAGCAGCCGGCTCGCTCGCTGTCGCCGAAACGATTACGGTATAAGGCATTGCGCCTTTTTCCTCCAATGTTTTAGCGAGTTGCGCCACCGTCGAACCTTTTTGTCCGATTGCAACGTAAATACAATAAACAGGTTCGCCTTTGTCGTAAAACTCTTTCTGATTGATAATTGTGTCGATTGCGATAGCCGATTTTCCTGTCTGACGGTCGCCGATAATAAGTTCCCTCTGACCCCTTCCGATAGGAATCATCGCGTCAATCGCTTTCAAACCTGTCTGCAACGGCTCTGTTACGGGCTGACGGTAAATCACGCCCGGTGCTTTCCTTTCCAAAGGCATGTTGTAGACCTCGCCCGTGATTTCGCCTTTTCCGTCCAAAGGTTCTCCTAAGGTGTTGACCACACGTCCCAACAAACCTTCGCCGACATTGATTGACGCGATTTGTTTTGTGCGTTTTACCTGCGAGCCCTCGTGGATTCCGTCAGAAGAACCGAGCAAAACCGCGCCCACGTTGTCTTCTTCAAGGTTAAGGACTATGCCTCTGACTCCGTTGTCAAACTCTATCATTTCGCCGGCTTGTACGTTAGACAAACCGTATATAAGTGCCGTACCGTCAGCAACTTGAAGAACCTAACCGACCTCGTTTAATGCGACATCGGTATCCAAGCCCTGCAACTGCCTTTTCAATATTTCCGATACTTCACCGGGTTTTATGGAAGCCATAGTTTAATTATTTTAATTTTTCTTTTACTTTCTTTAACTGTGTTCTGATACTTGCATCGTAGACCTTGTCGTCTATCTGAACTATCAGACCGCCGATAATGCTTTCGTCGGTTTTTTCAAAGAGTTCCACCGAACTTGTCTCGTCCTGACCCTTGACAAGCGACGAAATCTTAGAAGCCGTATCCTTGTCAAGTTTTGCCGCAGAAGTGATGACAACTTTGCGGATATTCTTGCGCTGAGCGTAAAAACCGAGATAATTCATACAGATTATCTTCAAAAAGTTTTCTCTTTTGTTTTTAACAGTCATTGCAAAAAAATCCAAAGTCAACTTCTGAAATTTTCCCTCAAACATCGAGTTGAAAATCTTGATTTTGTCATTAGGAGATATAACGGGGCTGTCCAAGACCGCTTTAAAATCCTCCGCCCCGTTAATACAGTCAAGCAGAACGGCCACGTCGCCCTTAACCTCGGTCTCGATTTTTTGCTCAACCGCGGTTTGAAGCAACGCTTTTGCATATCTGACTGATATTTTGCTGTTGTTCATCTGCTTAAAAAGTATTAGTTCAGAGAAATTTCTTTAACAAGTTCCTTGACGTAACCGTTTTGTTTGTCCTCGGTCGCGAGTTCCCTTTTGAGGATTTTTTCGGCGATTTCCACCGAAAGGCTTGCGACTTTTGAGGTCAGTTCCGCCATAGCCGCCTCTTTTTCCGCCGCGATTTCTCCTTTGGCGGCGGTTATGATTTTGTCTGCCTCTAATTTGGCTGCAGATTGCGCCTCGGATACGATTTTATCTTTTGCGGCCTTAGCCTCGCGCAATATCGCCTCCCTTTCTGCACGCGCCTGTTTTAAGATTTCCTCGTTTTCGGCATTGAGTTTTTCCATCTGGGCTTTTGCCTGATTAGCCGCCTCCAACGATTTTGAAATCTCATCTTCCCTGTCTTGAAGCATTTTCAAGATAGGTTTCCACGCAAATTTTTTCAGGATTATCAGCAAAATGCTGAAAGAGAGAACCATCCAAAACAGCAGCCCGAAGTCCGGAGTAACGAGATTCATAACTTGTATTTTTTTTAATTCAACAAAATGTATTCCGCCCCAAGAGCCAACCGCTTTGCAAGCGGAATACTTTTTTTCTTAAAGCCGGATTAACCGACAATAACCAACAGACAGCAAACGATTGCAAAGAATGCAACACCTTCCACCAAAGCGGCTGCGATAATCATGTTAGAACGAATATCGCCGACTGATTCGGGCTGACGTGCAATAGCCTCCATTGCGGAAGAACCGATTTTGCCGATACCGATTCCGGCACCGATTACACCCAAACCTGCGCCGATACCTGCGCCGAATTTTGCCATAAAAGCCAAAGCCGCATCTGCGGGCATCGCATCAAGCAATGCGTTCAAAATAGTCAATAGTGTCATATCTGTATATATTTAAAAAATTAGTAATTCATTTTTTCAATTGTCAATTGTCAATTTTCAATTTTCAATTGTCAATTTACCGCCGGTTTTTCTTCATGCTCTTCTGCTACCGCCATGCTGAAATAAATTGAAGACAGAAGCGTAAAGACGTATGCCTGAATAAAGGCTACAAGCAATTCCAAAGCCGACATAAACACGGTAAAGAGAATCGAAACCGTAGAAACGCCATAACCTGCTCCCACACTTTTTGCTCCGAAAAGGAAAATCAGCGAGAAGAAACCGAGGGCGATGATGTGTCCGGCAGTGATGTTAGCAAAAAGTCGGACCATAAGGACAATCGGTTTTGTGAACATACCCATAATTTCGACAGCCGGAAGAATAGGCGGCATTTTGAGCCACCATGGAGTGCCTTTCGGCCAGAAAATATCGAGCCAATATTCTTTTTTACCGTTGATAGTCGTGATAACAAAAACGAACAATGCCAACACGCAAGTTACTGCGATATTGCCGGTTACGTTTGCACCGCCCGGCAAAATCGGAATCAAGCCGAGAAGGTTGTTAATAAAGATAAAGAAAAATACAGTCATCAAAAACGGCATAAACTTATCGCCGTGTTTTTTGCCGAGCGAAGCATACGCAATGTCGTCGCGGACAAAAAGTACCACGAGTTCCAAAGCGTTGAAAAAGCCGTGCGGGGCTTTGCCTTTGTTGTTTTCGTAGTATTTTTTCATCTTTATAAATATAAAGGAGATAAGACAAACCGAAAACAAAAGAGCAAAAACGTTTTTAGTAATAGAAAAATCCCACGGACGAACCTCTTCTCCGTCGATAATTTCTACGAGTTTGCCTTTGTAGTTTTCGGACTCGGAAATCTTAAAACCCTCAAATTCCTGCTCTCCGTGATGAAGGTTGGAAGAAGAGAAAATATGCAAACCGGTTTTTTCGCTATAAACGATACACGGGAGCGGCAGCGAAA
>JAEEGK010032059.1_pt1 | contig 10308 bp, 3 predicted proteins | sample 8958771 | NCBI WGS metagenome assembly JAEEGK01 (sample SAMN16246547, study PRJNA631951) | gut metagenome | biome: gut microbiome; feature: rumen; material: SC-attached | host: Bos | place: Iran: Karaj | collected 2018-10 | reverse complement strand
TTGAATATTATATTTTTGAAAAAAATCAATTATTGCAATAATATATATATGAGTAGGATTTAATGAAGGAAAAATATATTTTCTTATATTATTTATATCATCTTGATTAAAATTTTCATTTGAAAAAGTTTCATTTAAATCATTTTCATTTTCATTTTCTTCTTCTTTTTCAATTCCTTTTTCTTTATCATAAAATTTTTTTTGTTCAATTTCCATTTTTTTTTTATGAGCTGAGCCAAATAAAATATTAATTTCATTTTTAGAAAGTACAATTTTAACTATTAAAAGTGAATAATCCATAATTCCTAAATTTTTAAAAAAAATAGAATCATTTTTTCCAATTTCAAAAATTTTTTTTTGATCATTTTTAGTTATTAATAAATATTTTTCTATTTCATGAAAATCAATATCTTTTAAAACTGAATTATTATTTAAATTATAATTTGTTTTTCTATTTAATCTACTTCCTTTAATATCATAAATACATAAAATATTTTCATTAAAAATACCATAAACATTTCTCATAACAATAAAATAGATTTTTTTTAATGAACTAAGACCAATATTCATTGTTATATCAAATAAACCATATATTCTTCCAATATATGAATTTGGATTCTTTAAAAAATGATTATATAAATTCAACAAAAAATTTTGTCTTATAACTTCTACTTCTTCTTTATCTATTGTTTTTATAATATATTTTTTATCATGGGAATTTAAAAAAAAATTCCCACTTCTCCCTTGACTTTCATTAATTGTTTCAATATTTTTTTCAGGGAGAAATGAATTTATCATATCATTTGTATTAATATTATCTAATTTTCTAAGTAAATAAAAAAGTTTTGGACAATATTCAGTTAAATTTATTATAAAATCTTCATTTTCTTTAATTATTTTATCGTTTCCCAAAAAATTATATTTGTCATTATCAAATGTTTGTTTTGATATATGATAAGTCTTTATTTCATTATTTAAATTTTCATTTATATTTATTATTTTATTATCATAACCTTGACATCTTTTTAAAAAAATACAAACTGAAGTAAATATTTTAGATATAAATAAAGAAATCCTTTTTTCTTCAAATTTATAATTAGAAAGTAAAGGTTCAAAATCTTCATTTCCTAGAATTTGATGCAACAATCTATTTTGAAATAATCTAACAATTCCAACAATTAATGGAGTTAAACAAGATAATAATGTAACCAAAGAAGTAAATAAAGTTAAAAATGTAGTTCCCTTTTCTTTTTTTATAGCTGAAATATTATATATATAATCAAGAATATATAAAATTAAAAGTAGTATAGCTAAAATGAAATATACTGAAAGATATATTAAATGCTCTAAAACAAAATTTTTTATGATTTTTTCATTTTTATATGAAATATCTTGAATTATAATATAAAATTGAAAAAAAGCATAAATAAAAGATCCAAAAGGAATTAAAATAAATAAAAAGAAGATAATTTGTTTTATGATACTTCCATCTTCATATTTAATATGATAAGCATCAATTAAACATGTTACCATAGGACTAATACCATTTATTTCTAAATAATAACAAATTAAACACATTAAAATTGAAAAAATAAAACTAATAATTAAATAATTTAATATTGCTTTATTTGATTTTTGAATTCCTTCAAAAGGATCAATTACTATAAATTTTATCTGAATAACTAAAGAACTTAAAATTAACCAATCCATAATGTAAAAAAAAATTTCAAAATGTGAAATAATAATACATCGATCACATTCTTTATTCATTTTCTCCATATCTTCAAACATCACTGCATTAATTAACCAAAAAATTGAAATAAAAGTTTCAAAAATTGAAAGTAGTAAATATAATTTTTCTACAGAAGAAATTAAATCACTATATTTTGAACATTTTTTTTTTATAAATTCATAAATAAAATATAAATTTATTATAATACCAATAATGCTTATAATTATTATTATTAAATTATTTGATAAATAACCAATTGTTTCATTATTACTATCTTTAATATAACACAATCTATCATTTCTATTCATTAATTAATTCTTTAAATTTTAATTTTAATAAATGAAAAAAAATTATTATTTAATTATATTAATTAAATGATATTTTTAAAAATATGAAAAAAAAGTTTAATAATTATTTTTTAAATTTCTTTCTTCTCTTACTAATAATTTGTTTAACAATTTTCCATCTAATATTATAAATATCTTTATCTTTCCTTCTACTTAACATATATTCAATACCAGAATCTAATTTTTTAGTAATTTGACTTTTACTTCTTGTTTCTCTTCTTTCAAAATGTTTCTTTGTTTTATTATTATCTTTATCATTTTCATTTTTTTGATCCAACATATAATTACTTTTTTTATGATGTTTGTTATATAAAGTTTTGAATTCTTCGTCGTCATCGTCGGAAAAAACTTCAAAAATTGCGTCATCTTCTGGTGCACTATTATAACCAGATAATAACTTTTTCTTCTCTTCAAAAGATTTTTTATTATTTGTATGTTTGGTTATTTCTTTTTCTTTTACATTTTCTTTTTCTTCATCTTTATTTATTTCTTCTTCATAATCATCTTTATCTTCAATAATTGAATCTAAATTACTTTTTTTCCTTTGTCTTTTATTTTTACCAAATACACTTTCATCATCAGGTAAAATAAATTGATTTAAAAAATCACGATTGAATTTTTGACTCATACTTCCAGGTCTTATTCTTTTTTTTTCTCTATATAATAAATCAAGTTCTTTTGGTTTTTTTTTAATAAAATCACTTATTAAAGGTTCTATATCAGATTTTTCTCCTATTAATAAATTAATTAAATCATTTTTATTAACTAATATTTCTTCATCTCCTTTTAATACCATACAATCAATTTCAATATTATCTTTTTCTGGATTTGGAATTGAAGATTTTTTTACTTCTTTTTCAATTCCATGAATATCTTTTAATAAAATTGGTTTTTCAATATTTGAATAACTTAAATCAATATTTTCAATAATAACTTCTTTATTTGTTTTTTGTGAATTATCAGTTTGTAAATTTTCAAATGGATTAACTATTTCTGTACTTATATTATTATCTTTTATTAAATTTAAATTTTCATCTGTATTAATATTTTCACCTTCTTCAATCAAAGAACTTTCATTCATACTAGTTTTATGAGATTTAGTTTTATCATCACTATATTTATCTTTACTTTTATTATCTTCTAAACTATTTACATGAGAATGATAAATTCTATTATTTGATTTTTCATTTTCTTCCATTTTATCTTCTATTTCACTTTTAAAAACAAAAATTGGTTTATCATTTATATCATTAACTTGAATAATATCAATATCTTTTTGAGGATCCACAAATCTATTTCTCATAAGAGAAATTGCTTCTTCTGGTTGTGGAGGTAATTTTACATAATGTTTTGGGTCAAATGGAACTATTAAATCTTTTACTTTCATTGGAATTTTATTATCTTTATCATATACTGTAAATAAATAATTTTCATCTGAAAACTCATCATGTTTATTTTTTAAGTCATCTACTAAGATTAAATATTCATCATTTATATTATTTTCATTACATAATTTAATAAATATTTTTGGTTTTCTTATTTTTTCTATATCACTTTTTAATACTTTAATTGTGTCTTTTTTTATGTTTGGAATTTCATATTTATCAAAATTAAATCTTGGATTATTTATTAAAATTAAATTTAAATATGATTTATCAAATAAATTCATTTTTTTATTTTCATCTGGAATTAATTGATATTCTTTATTTTCATGTGATTGTTTTAATAAATCATCTGCATAATCTTTTGCTGATCTTTCTTTATTATAATTACATTCTTTATTTTTATTATCTACAATAATTAAATTTGATTTAGTTGTTTCAATTTCATTACCAACAAAATCTTTTAATTTTATTTCATCTTTTAAATTATCTGATAATTCTTTTAATAAATCATTTTTATTTATTAAATTATCTTTTTCTTCATTATTATTATCAGTATAATGTACTTCAACAAATTCAGGTAATTGTTCAATTTTTCCAATATCATTTTTACTTATTTTTATTTTTGATTCTGGATTAAAATAATCATCTGAATAATTTTCAATGCCAGGAACTTCAAATTCATTTATATCACTTTTATCTTTTTTAATATCATCAATTAATTTTTGTGGAACTAAAAAACTACCAATTTGTTTAAATATAATTGTATTTTTTAAATCATTTTCTAATTTTTTATTTACTTCTTCTCCTTTTTGAGGTTGATATGGTTTTTCATTTTTATCCATTTTTTCTATTAAAATATCTTTTGGTTTAACATTAAAATATTTTCCTTTATAATTATCTAATTTAATTGGTTCTTTCATATTTATATCTTTACCATTATTAAGTTTATCATTTAATTCTTTTTTATTTACAATATGAATTTTACCATTTGATTTATCTGTAAATTTAATATATTTTTTTTCATCATCTTTATTTAAATCTTCAATTTCTTTTTTAGAAACATCAATTGATTTTTTAGTTAAATAATTAGGAACTCTAAAATTATCATATTCACTTTTATCATTTAAAACTTTATCAATTACATTTGAATTAACTAATTCTCCATCATTAACTTCTAAAAGTGTATTATTTTCATTATTGATACTATTTAATAAATCTTCTTTATTTTTCTTAATAATATCTTCAATTTCATCTTTTTTTGGTAAATGATTAATTTCTTCTTGATTTGGGAAAGTCATATTTTTTAATTGAACTTTTCTCCATCTATTTCTAGGAAATCTACTTGGAATATTAAAAATTTGATTTAAACCTTTCCAATTATTAAGTGCTTCTTTTATTTTTGGAATAGGACATAAAGTCGGTTGATCATTATTTGATTGTATTGATATTAATTCATCACCATCAATTGAAAAATTTTCTAATCTTCTTTTTGGAATTAATATTATTTCATTATTACAATTTTTAATTTGATAATACATATCATCTGTATCAGATGAGTCTGTTGGTTCTTTAAAAGTTACTTTTAAATTCTTTTTATTTCTCGGTTTTTTATTTTGAATTTTATCTTTTATTAAATTAACATAATCTTTTCTTATATAATTTCTAACTCCATTTTTATCTTCTATTGGAACATATATTTTATTTTCATTTTGTAATTCATTATTAAATACTTTTTTTCTTTTTTCTATATCTTTTAATATTCCATTATATTTATTCATTACTTCTTTAAATTGTAAATCAATATCATTTAAATTTTGTTTTTCATATTTTTCACTTATTTCATCTCTTCCTATTTTTTTAAATTCTCTATTTTCCCAATCTTTAACTAAATCATTCATTTTTAATATACTAGCTCTACTTGATAATCTTCTAATTTTTTTTTCTCTTAATTTTTCTTCTTTATTAGGTAAAGGAGATAATTTTTTTAAATTAATAAAAGAAGGTAAATCTTTTTCATCAAATCCTGCCATATGTAAAATTTTTTTAATTGAATATTCTGATATTGGTGTTTTTCCATTCATTGAATATGATTCTATATTATGTAATATTCTTTTTAGTTTTGGATCAAATTGACTTCTTGTTAATAAAAGAGAATGAAAGTATTCATATCTAATTTTTGTTATTACTATTTCAAGTATTGAAAGGAATTCTAAAAAATTTGTATTTATTAAAGAGAATATCTTTTTAAAAGACTTTTTATTTATTTGTATTGTTTTTAAAGGTTTTTCTGTATCTGGAAGGAAACGCCAATCTGTCTTTAATACTGAAAATTCTGATAATTTTTCTAATAAATTAGAAAATTTTGGATCTACTGAATATTTAATTATAAATGATTTTGCTCTCTTAAGTATTCCTTGTTGAAGTGACATTTATTATAAATTATCAAAATAATTAATGAATATAATATTTGAAAAAAAATAATATTTATTATTTATATTAATGAATTAATATAAAATATTAATATATTTTTTATAACTATTAATTTATTATTTTTATTTTTTTTGAATAAAGAAAAAAATATTATTTTTTTATATTCAAATTATATTTTTACTACTACAACTTTTAAACTAGTTAATCTATTTAATTCTTCATCAATATCATATAAACATTTTTCAATTTGAGTCTTCCTTTCTTTTTGTCTTAAGGATAATCTTGCAATAGGTAATTCAAATAATTCATCTTCTAATTCTTTCTTTAAATATGTCAATTCTTTAATTCTATCATTTTTTTCTTCTTCAGATAAAACTCTCATATTTTTTGGTAAATTATTTTCAAATTCTTTTTCTTTTTCATAATTCTTTTCTTCTTCTTCTTTAATATTTTCTTCTTTAATATTATTTAAACTATTATTATTACTACTATTATTATAATAATTAACAGACTTATTATTTTTTAATAATCTTAATTTTTTCTTTTTATCAAGATTTAAATATGAAAAACTATCTTTAACAGGAACAATTTCAGTATTATTATTGATTTTAGGTAATTTAACACTATTATATAAATTACCAAAATATTTTAAAGTACCATCTTTTTCTAAACTATAATCACCTTCTCTTTTTTCAAGTATTACATTTGAAGATTGAGCCCTTTGTCCTTTTAATTTAAATCTTACTCTTTGATTTTTTTCATAATCATATAATCTGGGATTAACACCAAAATTTTTTTTGGAATGAGAATTTAATAATAATAATTTTAAAGCTTCATTTTCTTGTCTTAATTTTTCTTCTCTCATTTTATATTCTTGTTCCCTTACATAATCAATATTTCTTTTTATAAAATTTATATTTTTTCTTTTAAAATAATCATCTTTTATAGTATAATAATTTGATGATACTTTTATTGGAGATTCATTTTCATTTTCATTTGAATTTTGATTATCTTTATCTTTACAGTAATCACAATATTTATAATGTGAAATATTTAATTTGGAATTATAACTATGTTCTAAATCTGAATTTTTGTAAATATTAGATATGTTATTATAATAATATTTATTTTCTTTTGTGTCTCCATAATTATTAGAAAATAATGGCAATCTATTTGAATAATTTCCTCCTTGATATATTTCAAGATTTGAAATTATATTTCTTAAATTATCCATTTTTATAATTAAATTATTTATTTTTTTTATATAATATATTTAATTAAATAATGTTTTGTTTTATTATTATTTTTTTTGAATATTCAAAAAATAAAAAGTAATGTCGTCTGAAAAAGTAAATATAATTAAATTAATATATCATATAGATTCCAACAGACTTAATAATTTTTTCAGAATTATCAAATGAAGAAAAAATAAAATATTTTAATTTTTTTCTTGAAAATGATATAACATTTACAAAAGAACCAAAAGGAACTTTTTTTGCAGAAATAACAATAATAGATGAAGATAAATCAAAATTAATATCAGAATTTAATGAAAAAGAAACCTTGGAAAGAGATGAACAATTATATTCTAAATTATTGAAATTAATAAATTTATCAACTGAAGAAAAACCTACAAAATTAAATTTAAATCATTTAAGATATACAATTGAAGAAATTTATTCTTTAAAATTTTTAAAAGAAACTCAAGCAATATTAAAAGATGAAGTAGAAAATGAAGATTTTCCAATTTTTGTTGGAAATTATTTTATTAATAAATTTAATAAAAAAGATATTCTTGATAAAAAAATTTTGGATTTTACATCAAGTATTACTTTTTATTCTAAAAATTATAAAGATATTCAAATTTTTTCATATTTTTTAAATGAAGAATATGATATAGAAGATTTAATTTTTTATTTATTTGTCAGATCATGTATCGAAAAAGAATTAAAAATTTTTTTCATAGAAAAAATAAAGGAATTTACAAATGAATTAAATAATGAAAATAATGAAATTGTTGTTCCAATTAAATCTTGTAAAAAAATAGGAAATTTAATTTATGGTAATGATAAAAATTTAATTTCATCTTTTTTATCTGTTATTGAAAAAATTATTAAAAGTGAATCTTTAAATACAAAAAAAACTACAATTTCATCTTATGCAATTTTAAATGCTTTAGTTGAAGATTATCATAATTCAAGAATAAAATATGAAGATGAAGAAGTAGAAGAAGAAGAAAAAGAAATGGAAATAAATAATGAAATAATTGAAACAGAAAATACACAAATTGATAATGAAAAAATAAATGAAATGAATGAAACAAATGAAATAAACAAAACAACAGAAACAAATGATGAAGAAATAAAAATAAATAATGAACCAATTTATAATCATATAAATACTAGTAATACAACAAATCATATTAGTACAAATTTAACTCATAATAAAAGCATAAATAGTACTAGAAATAATAATAGAATTAATATTAATTTTAATAATAGTAGATTTAATACTAATAAAAATATTGGTAATATGAGTACAAGAAATAATTTAAATTATAAAAATCCTTTAAATGATTTTTATAATAATAATAATCGTCATAGTAAACTAAGTATTAATTCACATAAAAAAAATAAATCAATTGATCAACCAACTGAAAGTAAATTTGTAAATAAAAATAATATTAATCATACAAATAAAAATAATTTATCAATTAGTTTATCAAATACAAAAAATAAAATGAATAAATCAGTAGATAAAACAAATACTTCTGTTAGTAAAACTAAAAAAACTAAAGAAAGACCAACTAAATCAATTGATAAATTATTTGATAATAAAATTAAAACAAATCAAATAAAAGAAGAAAGTAAAAATCATGTTACTTTTAAAATAAATAATGAAAAAGAAAATGAAAATAATTTATCATTTCATATAGGAAAAGATAAAGAAAATGATGATGAAAATTCATTTTCTAAAAAAAATTCATTTACAAAAATATTATCAAAAGATAATTCTTTTTCAAAAGATAATTCATTTTCAAAAGAATCTTTTTCAAAAGAAAAAAAAGAAAATGAAAAAAATAATAATAAACAAACAGAAGTTTCAAAAGAATTAAAACAAATAATAATAAAATCAAAAGCAGAAAAAGCAAAAAATGATTTAGATAAAAAAATAGCATTAAAAATAATAATAAATGAATATACAAAAATAAAAGAATTGGATTTATTTTTTAAAAATTTAATTTCTTCAAATACTATTTTAGAAGGAATAAATGAAAAATCAAAAGGAGTAAAAAATGTTAAAGAAATGGTATTAAAAAAAATTTCTGTTATTATTAATTTAATCTCTTCAAATGAAGGAGATGCTTTTAATTCTTTTTTAAAAATTAATGATCCTCAAAAATCAAAATTTAAAAGTTTAGTTAATTTATTCAATCAACTTTTATTAACCAATAATTTGAAAAATATTAATGAAAGTATTATTAGTAATTTAATACAAAATATTTTTTCAATACAAGAATTTAGTTTACAAATAAGTAAATTATTATTAAAAAATATTGAATAGATGGAAAATTATTTTTTATTTTTTTTGAAAATTTATATTTTAAAAAATATTTATATATTAATAGATTAATTATTAAATTTTTTTATATTTATATTTCAAAAATAAAAATGATATATTCTTCATGAATTTTCCAAACATATTTTATCAAGTAAACTTTTATTATTACTTTTATTTTTTTCACTTTGATTTTCTTTTTCTTCTTCTTCTATTTCTTCCATACTAAATAAAGAAACACACTCACTAAAAGTAATTTTTTTATTATTAAATGGATCAATTATAGAAAGAAATTTAAAAATATATTCTTCAATATTATTTTGACAATAAGGGATTGATTTAACTAAATTAATAAAATCTTCTTCGTTTAATATTCCATCACTATCAACATCAACTTTTTTAAATAATTTAACAAAATTTTTTAAATATTTATCTCTAGTTTTAATTTGATGATTACAAACAATTCTAATAAAATCTTTATATGAAATATTCATTTCCTCTTTATTTTTTGATAAATTAAAAATTTCTTCTCTTGTTAATTTTGTTTTTGATTTGATTGAAGTAAGTGTATTAATATAATTATTATTTCCATATGTTAAAATACTATTATTATTATTTCCAATTGTAGTAATATTATTTTCAGAAATTAAATTATTTGGTGTTTGAGTATTTATATTTAAATTAATATCAAATTTTCCATTTATTTTACTTATATAATTAGTAATTTTATTTTCCAAATTTTTAGCATCTTCTTCATTATAAATATAATATATTATTCCTTTCCATTCTTCTTCATTTAATATTCCATTTTTTTTATTTTCTAACATTTTTTTAATATCAATTTGAGTTTTTAAAG
>JAEEGK010032058.1_pt1 | contig 10308 bp, 5 predicted proteins | sample 8958771 | NCBI WGS metagenome assembly JAEEGK01 (sample SAMN16246547, study PRJNA631951) | gut metagenome | biome: gut microbiome; feature: rumen; material: SC-attached | host: Bos | place: Iran: Karaj | collected 2018-10 | reverse complement strand
ATAATAATAATAATAATAATAATAATAATAATAATAATAATAATAATAATAATAATAATAATAATAATAATAATAATAATAATAATAATAATAAAATTAATAATAAAAATAAAAGAAAAAGTATAATTAATACTCTAACAAGAATTCAAACAAAAAACAGAATTTCAAAAAGATATTCTCAAAACAAATATCAAAGAAGATATACAAAATTTATTCCTAATAATCACCAATTTAATATATTTAAAGAAGAAAAAAATAGAATTGTATTTAGAAAAAATCCAAGACAAAAAACTCAAAAAAACTTAATAGAAATAAATAATTTAGAATTAATTACAAAATTAATAAATGATAATAATAAAAAAATAGAAATATATGAAGGTGAATATGACAATACTTTATATTTATATGCTGGATTAGGAACATTAATAAAGCCAAAACATTCATCTTTATATAATGGAACTTTTAGATATGGAAAAAAAGAAGGTATAGGAATTTATTACAGAGAATATTCAAATGATCATTTTAAATATTATATGGGAGAATTTACAAAAAATAAATTTGATGGTTTTGGTTTATTAATAGAATTTAATAATAAATATCTTAAAATACAAAAAGGTAATTTTTATGATTCTCATTTCACCTCTGGAATTTTATTTATTTTTAATGAAAAAATACATACAAATCATTTAGAAATAACAAAATATGAAGGAGAATTAGAACCAAATATTTCAAATTTAATAATATATAAAAATTTTGGTCACTTATTAAAATTAAGTTATAATTTCAATAAAAATAAAAATATATATGAATTAGAAAAAGAATATGATTACACAGGACATTTTGAATCAGGAAAAGAAGGAGGAAAAGGTTTTTTAAGACATATTTTAAAAAAAGAAGGTTATTCATATGAATATAAAGGTAATTTTATGAATGGTGAAATTAATGGTTATGGTATAATTGAATATAGTGATAATTTCTTTATTAAAAAATATGAAGGCTTTTTTAAAAATAATAAAACTTTTTATAAATATGGAATTGTTTATTTTAAAAGTGGTGATGTTTACGAAGGATTTTTTGATGATAAAAATTTAAAAAGTACTTGTGGTTTATATTGGCATAATAATAATAATGAAAATTATGCTTATCATTTAGGTAATGATAATTTTTTTGGAGAATTTCAAGAAGATAAAAAAAATGGTATTGGAAGATATGTTTCTTATAATGATGATATTAATCAAGTTTTATTTGGTAAATATTTAAGAGGAGAAAAAAATGGATTATTTATTTTAATTCATAATAAAGAAGATGAAAAATTAAAAGAAGAAAATAAAAAAAATGTAAAAGTAAATGAAATTACTAATATTGTTCAAAATATTTTTACCGGAATTCCTATTGATAATAAATATCAATATTTTAAACAATTTAAAAAATATTTATATTTTGAAAATGGAATTGTAATGGAAAGGAGTGATACTTTAATTAAACCTTAAATTCACTGTATTTAAAATATATTTTTTTTTCATTAATAATATGGTTTAATAGTGTATATTATTTTTATTTTTTTTTAATTTTATTTATTATTTATATAAAATTAGAAATATTTTTTAATGAATTCCATTAACGGTTTACAAAATTTAGGAAATAATATTTTAGATAATAAAAATAATAATGATTTTGAACAATTTATTTATATTAATGTTATTTTAGAAAAAGGAATTAAAAAACAAATAAGAATTGATAAAAAGACAAATATTGGTGATTTATCTTTTGAATTTTGTAAAACAAATAATTTGGATTTTCAAAATTTAATATTTTTAAAGAATGAAGTTGAAAAAATTCAAAAAAAATTATATGGAAAAAATGAAATTAAGGAATATTATGATATAAATTTACAAAATAAATCTCAAAATATTTCTTTTACCAAAAATTCAGAAGAAATAAAAATTATAGATCAATCTGAAGATAGTAATAATTGTTTTAGAAAAAATAAATCACCTCAAAATTTAAATAATTCATTTAAAAGAAATCAAAAATTATTTCCATATGAATTAAAAATTAATAAAAGCTTTAATAAAAAAAGGAATAAAAATTCACCAATTGAAATAAATTTTTCTTTAAATCCAAATTATAAATCAAATACTGTTAATAATATTTCAAATATAAATTCTCATAAAAAAGAATATATAATAAGTTTAATAGATAATAATTTAAAAAATAATTTAAAGCAAACTCCTTCAAATCAAAATTTGTCAAGAAATTCATCATATAAAAAGAGAAATAATATATTTGAAAGATTATTTTTAGATTCTGAAATAAAGAGAATATCTTATAAAAGACCATGTCATTTCAGTTCAACTTTAAGAAATAATTATATGAATACTAATAATTCTTCTCATATTTTAGATAATAATTCCATTCAATTATCTACTAATAAGTTAAATAATAATGTTACTTTAATTTCATCATATTCAAATTTTAATAACCCAAATATAAATTATAATAGAAGTTATATATTTAAAAAATTGAAATCAAATATGTTAAATCCTAAATTGAAACAATATTTCAAAAGAAAAAATAAAAAAAAAATATATCAAAGAAATTTAAATAATAATGAAAGTATAAATAATCTTTATTATAATCCAATTAGACATTACAATGAAAATTTAATCAATAAAAAATCAAATTCAAATTTAAACATATATAATACAGTAAATATTCCGAATGAAAATCAAAAAATAAATAAAATAAAAGAAAATAACTATGTACCATTAAAAAATAAAAATTTATTAAATGTAAATCAAAGTGGAGATTTATTTTTAGAACATATTAGAAATGAAGCATTTATTAATTTATTTATTGAATTAAGCAATAATTCAAAAGATTTAAATCAAAATAATTTAAAAATTGAAACAATACCTTCAAACCTTTTACATCATATTGAACCAATTATATCAGAAATTTATATATATAGAAAAGTATATCATATAAATGATTTTGTTCTTGAAATGAGAAAAATTTTTAAAAATTTTACAATGGAAGAAAAAAGAAATTTTGTTAATTTATATAAAAATAAAAATGAAATTCAAAGTTATTCTTATATAAATACTGCTCCTGTAAGTGGAAAAAGACATAATAAAAAAAATATGTTTAATTTATCACAATTAAGTAAAATAAATAGTTATAAAAGAATTAATAATAGTTTAGTTAATTATTCAAATGATAAAATTGATAATCAAATAAAAAATAAAAATTATATTCATAATTCTAAATTAATAAGTGGAACTGAAAAAAAAAGGAATTTCTTTTATATTAATTGATTTAAATTTTTTTATAATCTTAATTAAATTATAAAATAAATATAAACATAAATATTTTTTCATTTTTAAAATAATAAAATTAAAAAAATGACTACAAATTATAATTTCAATTCAACATCAAACTTTAATTACACAACACAAAATTCAAATCCTCAAATTCAAGCAATAAATATGGATACAAAAGACTATGATAAAAAAATTGATTTTGAAAATTCAAATTTATACTTTTATCGTAATATAGGATTAAATTTTAAACCAGATCATGAATTTAAAGATAGATATGAAAATAAATTAACAGAAAATGACTCTTTGTTAAAAAGAATAAAAGATTTAGAAGTTCAATTACAAGCTACAAATACTAAAATAGAAGAAACTAAAGATAATTTAGAAAGACAAATTGAAAATGAAAAAGAATTAAAAAAAGCAGCTGAAACTGAATCAGAAAATAAAATAAAAATATCTGTTAAAAATGAATATGAAAATCAACAAAAAGAAAAAAATTTAAATGATAAATATAAAGAATTAAAAGAAAAAAATGTTATTTTAGAAAAAGAAATTAAAGAATTAAAAGATGAGAATTTAAGATTAAAAAATAAATATAATGATGAAAAAAATATTTTAAATAATAAAACAAATTTAAATGAAAAAAATTTAAATAACCAAATAGAAGAATTACAAAAAGAAAATGAATTAATGATAACAAGAAATAATAATCAATTAAAAAAAATATTAGAAGAAAAAGATAAAGAATTAAAAACATATGAAAAAGCTTTTCAAGATATGAAAAATAAAAAAGAAGAATATGAATTAAATAATATATTACTACAAAGACAATTTAATAATTTAAAAGCAGAAAAAGAAAGTGAATCATTAGAAAAAGAAAATAATATAAAAGACACAGGAATAAAAAATAGAGATAAAATAATAGAAGAATATATGAAAAAATTTTCAGATATTGATAATGAAAAACAAAAATATTATGATAAATATTCAAAAATGAGTGAAGAATTTCAAAAATTATCAAAAGCAGTAATTGAAGAAAAATTAAAATTAGAAGAAGAAGATGAAAAGTTAAGACAAGAAAATATTCAATTACAAAAAGAAAATGAAAGTATGCAAAATATTATTAGTAAACATAATATTGAATTAACTCAAAGAGATGAAATAATTAATAATTTAAGAAATAATTTAAATGAAATAAATTTAAAAATTAAATCTAATTTTGATAAAGCTAATGATTCAATTAATCAATTAAGTATTCTTTTTAATAAAGATAAAATGGAATGGCAAAATGAAAGACAAGATTTATTAAATCAAATTGATTTTTTGACTCTTAAATTAAATGAATTAAAAAATATAAATGAAAAAATTGAAAATGAAAAAAATGATTTTAGAAATAATTCTAAAAGATATATTTCACAAATTATTGAGGAAAAAATGAATCAATTAGATTCAAATTAAAAATCTCAAAATACAATTTTTATTTAAATAATAAAATATTTAAACATTTTTTTTAAACAAATAATTTTAAATAAAAAAATTAAATATATTTAAAAAAATGAAATAATAAAGATTAATTAGAGCCAAATGCTATTTCTGAAAATAAAAATGAAAAAAAAGAAATAATAAAGAAGGAAAAGGAGAAAATAATTTAAATAATATTTCAATTAGAGCTTATTTAGATAAAATTGTTATTCCTTTAGTTCTTCAAGGAATGAATTAAGTTTCAAAAAAAGACCAGAAAATCATATTAAATATTTATCTAATTTTTTAATGAAACATTACAAAGAAAAATAAATTTTTTTCATAATATATTAAAACAAAAAAATAATTATATTTTTTTACTTTTTTTTCATAGAATTAAATTGTTATTTATTAGAAAATTTTAATTATTTATAATTTGGAAAATTTCAACTTCTTTAACATTAATTGAATTATTTTCTTCATTTGTTAACTCTTTTTTATCATTTAAATAATCTCCTTTTCCACTACAATAAAAATTATTCATATTTTTCTCTTTAAAACAAAAATCAGTACTTAAAATAGGTCCTAAATCCTTCGACGAACATAACTCACATTCACCTTTTCCTTTTTTTTTAGTAAATTTTTTAAAAGAATGTAATTCAAATAAAAAAGCATTAGAACATTTTTTTTTTAAAAAACCAGATATCCAATCTTCAGGACAAAAAGCACCAAATTTTCTTCCTTTTTCACTTTCAATAACTATTAAATTATTTTTAATATTATCACATTTTTCATGAAAATTTTCAAATGAATTTCCATCTCTTGTTAATCTATATAATAAATTAAATCCTAAACTTGGAAATGTTTCTAAACAATTTTGAATAAACTTTTTTTCTTCATTATTTTTTATTATTTTACTATCTAACATTATATTATTATTATTATTATTATTATTATTATTATTATTATTATTATTATTATTATTATTATTATTATTATTATTATTATTATTATTATTAATTAAGTAATAATTAATTAAAGGATTTTTATTTGAATTTGGAGGATTATTAGAATTAAATTTATCAAATTCTTTACAAAATTCTGAATCTTTTTTAATGAAATTTAATATAGTTTTTTCATTATATTTTTCCAAAAGTTCTTTTTTTTTTTCTCCAAGATATTTTAATTTAATTAACCAATAATTATGTCCAAAATCTATATTTATTGTGTCAATATTTTTAATTATAAATGATGAAAAAGGAAAAACTAATACTCCATTATTATTATTAAATGAATATTCACTTATATCTACATTGCAACATAATTGCTCATCTTCATTTGTTATTGGTTTTTCAATTTCATATAATATATTGAAATAATTTTTTTTTTTATCATATTTAAATTTTTTTATTTCATTTTCTTTGACTTTATTAAAAATTAAAAATGGTTTGATAAAAATTAATTTATTAATAGAGAGATATTTATCAAAATGTATTTTTTGAATATATGAAGCATGATAAATATTTTGAGATTTAAAAGGTTTAATTAATCCTAAAGATAAAGCTTCATATATAACTTGAAGAAAAGATGTATAATTATAACAATTTTCACTTTTTAATTCTTTGTTTATTGCATTTGATTTTAATAAATAAATTCTTAAAAAATATTTATATAATATATGAACAGGAATATTTGAAAATTTTAAAAGAGGTTTTATTAATTCTTTTACTTCATTATTATATGAATATTTATTTATAAAATATAATAAAAAATCCTTATTTGATTCATGATTTGATTTATTGAATAAGTTTTTATAAAAAATTGGAAAAATAAAAAGTTCTTTTAATTCAATTGATTCAAATCCAAAATTACTTTCATTTTCTGCTTCATTAAATAATTCTCCTTCTGGCTCAGATATTATTTTTGTTCTTTCATATTTTTCTGGTTTTAAACACTCCATTAAATCATCTTCATTATCAACAATTCCACCAATGTTATAAAATTTATCATTTAACATTAATTCTTTATTTTCTTGCTTTATTTTTAAATAATTTTCTTTATTTGATGTAAAAATAATTACTTCTAAAATTGAATTAAAATTTTGCAAATAATTTTTATATATATTAATAAAATCTGGATAAAATTTACCACTTATCATTAATTTTATTTGTATAAATTTAATTTCTTTTATTTTTTGAATTCCTTCATCTAGAGTATTAAATATATATATCTCTATAAAATAATTGAAATTTTTTTTTATTTTATCTAAAAAAATTTGATTTTCTTCATTAAACACATTTGGATCGGTCCATATTAGAATTTTTTTTATTTCCTCCATTTTATAAATTTGTGAATTTTATAATTAATAAAAATAGTTAAATTTATTTTTTTTACAATTTATTATTTAATATATAGAAGATTGTTTATCTTTGAATTTTATTGATTTTAAATTAGTATTTTCTAAATCTCTTAAATATTCATTATTATTTTCAATCTTTTCTTTAAAATTTTTTATATCAAAATAATTTTTATATAATCTTTCTTCACTTAACATTTCCTTTCTCATTTTTTCAGAACTTTTAATATAAAAATTTTTATTGATACATTTTAATCTATTAATAAAAAAAGTTTTCCAACTAATACTTTTATAATAATGAGTTAATCTTTTATCAAAAAGATTCATTTGAATATTATTATGTGAATTATTATTATCCATATTATTATTTTTATTTATAAAAGTATTAATTTTAGTATTTTTAAAATAATTTTTTGAAGATGATAAGTTTTCATTTACTGTAAAATATTTTAAATGATTTTTCAAAATATTCTTTTTTTTATTTCCAGATAAAACAGGCAAAATTGTTTTATTTTTATTTGAATTGAGATTTCCAACAAATTTGATTTTAATAACTTTTTGTTCAATAGCATTATTAAAATCTTTAATTAATTGAAAATCATGATAAAAAAAAGAATTAATAAACTCAAAAATGAAAATAAATACTTCAATAATACCATCTACACCTCCTGCTATATCTTGTAATTTTTTATAAGTTCTATCATAAATTTCTGCAAAATTTATTAATTGTAAAACAATTACACCTCTTATGGGATTGTTACTTATATAATATACTACTGAATCAGAATATAATTTATATTTTTTTTCCATTATTTCATTATCAAATAATATTCCATTATTAGTTTTTAATTCAATGGAATGAAAATTTAAAAATCTAATATCAAAATAATTAAATTCATAAAAAAAAAAAGTATAATTTGATAAAATAAATTTCATTGGATTTTTATAATCATCAACTTGTACAAAATATTCAAAATAATTAAAATATATATTTTGAAAAGTAGAAACTGCTTTTTGTATTATTTCAGGTAAAGTACAAGAATAATTATTTAATGTTGAATTTATACATCCTTTTATAATAATTGCATAATTCCTATTTAATATAGAATTAATTCCTTTTTCTAAATAAGGATATTCGAATTGTTTATCATTTATTTTATATATTTGTCCATTTTTATTTATTTTTTTTATACATCCTGAATTTAATATTTGTTCTTTTGATTCGATTTCTAATATTTCATCATAATCTTTATAATCATTATAATCACAATTTTCATAAATCCAATATGTTTTATTGTTAAAATAATCCTCATTTTGAAAATTTTGTAAATCAAAATCCATTATTCCAAAAATTGAATAAACAGTTTTATCATATAAACTGAAATTTATATTATCTCTGTCAGATATTGAAATATAATGAAAAAAAGTTTTAGAATCTATATTTACTTTTTTAATATTGTTTTCAAGTTTATTATAGTAAAATGCAGTTGGATTTTTATGGAATAAAAAATCAAGAGAAAGTAAATATACAAATATAAAACCAAATATTGTTAATATTATTGAAAGCACACCTGATATCAACGATGAATGTTTATCTGAACCATTATGAAATAATGTAATTTTAGGTGAAATATAATCTAAATTTTTAATGAACATTTTTTATATAATATTTTTAATTTGTTTTTATAATATAAAGTTAAACAAAAAATAAATTAATTATTTAAAATATAAAAATAAATATTAGATACTATTTTAACTCTTTTTAATTTAAGCTGATGTTGTTTTAAAGAAAAAGAACTTCCATAAAATCAATTGAATAAGATTATTTATTAATGAATAATACTATATAATAAATTTTTTTCTTTTTTGAAGTTTATTTTTAGGTTTTCTTAATTCAATAAAAAATTTGATTTCCAAAAATTGATTAATTTCACATATTTTTTTCATTTGTTTTTGTGTTTCATTTAGCATATCATTTTCAAGTATTTGTAAAATATTTGGTCTATCAGAAATATTAGGTGATATTAATTTCCTTGTAAGTTCACTTAATCCTTTATTGATAAATTTAATATTATCTTTATTAATAACTTTTCCATCTTCAAAATGTTTAATTTCTTGATTATCATCTAATTCATGATTTTTTATTTCTTCATATGCTTCATTTAAACAATTTATTAATATATCTTTATTTAATTTATCTTTATATTTTCTATCAATAACATGTTTCCTAAAAAGACAATTAAATATAAATAATCCAATTGGATAATAATCAAGTTTAAAACAATCTTCATATTTTTCTATAGACTTAGACATAAAATATTCTGGACCTTCATTACACCAAGTACTACTTCCTAATTTAAAACTACTTTTTCCTTTTGAAGATATTCCAAAATCACATAATTTTACAACAAAAGAATATGCTATTAGTATATTTTCTGGTTTTATATCTCTATGAACACAATTACTTTCAAATAACATTTTTAGCCCATCAAAAATTTGAATTATAAAAAAAACCAATGTTGAATTATTCATATAATATAACCAATTAAAATTTTCTGTATTATTTATTATTCTTATTAAATTACCAGACATTAAATAATTCATAAAGAACTTTATATCTGAATATAATGCCTTTTCCATAATAATTGTATAAACTTTTATTCTATTTTCTTCTATTGTATCATAATGAATAGAATATGTTTTTATTATATGTTTTCCATTTAGAGATTTTGATAATAAACATTCTTGTTTCATTTTCTCTAATTTTCTATCTTGATCTGAATATTGGATTTTACATGCATAATCTCTATCGTTATTTGAAACAATATATACTGAACCAAATCCTCCTGATCCAAGTTTATCCTTACATTTATATCCTTTTTTCAATAAAAACTTTTTGATAGTATGAATCTTCATTTTTTTTTTATAAAAAAAAAAAAAGTTAGAATCTAATTGAAAAAAAATTAAAATTTATTTACTTAAATTTTAAAATAAGCTTAATATTTTTTTATATTTACAAATACAATTGTTTTTATTTTTTACTAAATTATTTTTATAAATTATAAATATATATTGGAATATTGGGGATTGGGGATTGGGCCCAATCCCCAATCCCCAATCCCCATTTATTTAATATAAATTATTTTTCTATTTTTGGTAAAATTTAAAAAA
>JAEEGK010032057.1_pt1 | contig 10308 bp, 7 predicted proteins | sample 8958771 | NCBI WGS metagenome assembly JAEEGK01 (sample SAMN16246547, study PRJNA631951) | gut metagenome | biome: gut microbiome; feature: rumen; material: SC-attached | host: Bos | place: Iran: Karaj | collected 2018-10 | reverse complement strand
TAAAAAAATAATAAATAATTAAAATGAATTATATATATATATATATTTATTTATAATTATTTAATTATAATTATTTCATCTCTATCAGCAAAAGCAATTTTATTTTTTTCTGAATTCATTGAAATTTGTGATATTCCACCTTTTCCACCATGATATTCATATGCATCTAAAGGTGTTTCTTTACTTCCTAATAAACTCCAAATACTTATTGTATTATTTTCTCTTGAACTTGCAAATAATATTCCTCCACTTTTACTTAATTCAATACTATTAATTGAATGACCATTATTTTTAAATATACCTAAATCTTTAAAGGTCTCTAAATCATATATTCTAACTGTTCCATCATCACATCCAGCCGCTACAGTTGATAATCTTCCAGGTAAATATTTTACACAATTTATAGATGAATCTGCCTTAAAAGTTCCAACACAAGGATTTTTTATTCTTATATCCCAAAATTTAATTGTTGAATCTTCAGAACAAGTAACAAAAAAATTACCATTTATTTGATTAACATCTAAACCTGTAATAGCTGCTATATGTCCCTTATAAACATTAACTATTTTCCCATGTGTTATAACATCCCAAAGTATTATATTACTATCAAAAGATGCACTTACCATATATGCAGTACTCATAAATTGAATAGAACTAACTTTTCCTTTATGTCCTGTGAATTTTCTTAAACCAATTTCATATTCTTTTCCTGTTTTTATATTCATATAATTAAGATTTAATGAACCATCAAATCCTCCAACTGCAAACATTAAATTTTCACTTTTTTCAATTGCACATGAATTTAATATTCCTGAATTAAAATTTGTATTATAAATTAATTTACCATTATCACTATTAAATAGATATACATTTCCTTTATTAGTAACATTAACTATTCTATTACTAAATGCATTTCCTTCTCCTCCCCAATCAAAATTTGTTATTTTTTCACTTTGAGAATTTATATTTTCTTCTTTTTCTATTTTTTTATTATTTTTTATTGATAATTTTTGACTTAAAGAAAATTTTAATTTTTTATTTTCAAACCTTTCTCTATAATTATTATTTTTTAATTTAAAATTATGTATATTTATATCAGCTCCATATGTTTTTAATTTTTGACGAAGTTCTAATATTTGTTGATCTATTGAATTCATTTTATTAATATTATCTATATTATTGTTTTTCATTTTTAAATTTAAAACTAAAAAATATTTATATTATATTATTTATAATAAAAATATTATTAATATGATTATTTATAAAATTATTTATTTTCATTATTATTTAATACTGATTTGAAAATATTACTTAAAGTTATTAAATACATTTCATTATTATATACAATAATTATTTTTCTTTCAGGAGAAGTACTCATCATCTCTAAAATATTTTTTAAAATATAATCTTCATTTTTTAAATATAATAAATGAATTCTTTCTTTTCCATAAGGTTTTTCAATATCAATTCCTTCATATAATTTAGTTAAAAATTTCCCAATTGTTTCATTAAATGAAAAAAGTTTCCCTCCATTTTTAAAAAAAAATATTAAATCTTTTAAATAAACAAAACCATATAATTTTTCATTATCATAAATTGGAGCTATAGAATATTTTGTTCTATTAAAATATTCAAAAACATTATATATATAATCTTTTTTATCAAATTTTTTAGAAATTTTTGAAAAAAAATTGTTTTTAATAAATAAAATATCTTTTAAATTTATTTCAAATTCTTCCATATTATTAAAACTATAGAAATTTTCAATAAAAAATTCAAAAATTGTTTCATATGTTATGAAACCTGTATAATTTTTTAGTTTATAATTATTATTATTATTTTCTGAATTATTTGTTTTAATTTCTTCTGTTATGATTCTATGAAAACAATTTTCATTAATTATTTTAACACAAGAAATTAATGAACTATCTAAATCAATACTTTTTAATTTAACCAAATTTAAAGATATTTTACTATTAATATCTAATCCTTTTACAAAAATAAAATAATCATTAATTGTGATTAATTGTAAACTATTAAAAAAATCACTATTATCTTTAAAATGAACATTTCTATCTTGAAAAACTTGATTTAAAGTATTATTTGATAAAGATTCTTTTATTTCATCTATGATTGAATTAGTTGATCTATTTGATTTATTTGAAAGTTGTTCATAATTATTACTATTATTATCAATAATAATAGAATTACTATAAATTGAAGAACATTCAGAAGTTTCTTTAATTGTATCTAATGATGGTTCAGAATATTCTTTAAAAATTTCATGAATAACATATTTCATATTAATTATAGGTCCTTTTATATTTTTATATTTATCATTTATATATTTTAATAAATTTAATATATCTCTTATTGTTATTATACCTATATAATAATTTAATATTGTATTATAAATTAAAGCACAATAAATGTCTTGATCCACCATTGCTTTAATACTTTCTTTAATACTTAATTCAGAATTAAAAACTAAAATTTTCATATTTTCTGGAATTGCTTCATATACTGTTCTTTCATTTAAAAAATTATATAGAATTGATAAAACATTTTTATATGATTGTTCAATATTTTTATTTTTAATTTTATTATTTTCAGTAGAAGATAACATAATTGATGATATATATTATTAAAAAATATTATTATAATAATATTATATTAATAATAAATATTATTAAATAAATATATTATTTTTAATTTAAAATATTTAAATAATAATAAGTATAAATAATTCGAAAATTATATATACTTAATTTTTTTTTCTTAATTTTTTTTAATAATATTTGAAACTTCAGAAGGTGTTTTACTCATAATATAATAAAATTCATCAGATTGAAAATTTGTTGCTTCTTTAGGAGAATGAATACCCTTCATAACATATGCCACATCTTCTTCTGTTAAAGTTTCTCCAACTTTTTGAACTACTTGATGTAAATTTTGAGGAGTAACCGCATTTTCTTTTGGATCACTCATATCTTCAAAAATAGAATTTATTCCAGCTCTACTTTTATTATCTCCTAATTTTTTAATAATATAATTAATTATTTCTTCACTTGTTAATTCTTTTCCATTTATATCATAATCTAAACATAGATCTTCTATAACTTTATATATATTTGGATGATGCTTATGAAAATCTATATATCTTAAACCATATTGAATTTCATGTGGATTTATTTTTTTACCTCCTGAAATTTCATCAAATTGATTTTTTAAAATCTCTGCAATTTCTGGACTTAATTCAGGAAAATTAGATTCATCTTCATTTGATTCCCAATCAATTTTTGGAAATGTTATTTTACGATATTCAACTGAAGACATGTTTTATATATTAATATATTTAAATAATTAATATTTGAATAAAATTTGAATTTAATTTAATTAAAAATTTTTAATAATTAATAAATTTAAATTTATAATAATATTTAATAAATATTATTTATATTCTTTTTATAATAAATTAAATGTAATTTATTTTTTTTAATAATTAAAAAAAAATATCTATATTTAATATCAAACAAATATGACTGAATCTCTAAAGGAATTCAGAGTTGATCCTTATGATAATCCTAAAAAAGTTATGCATTTATTAAAAGAATTCCTTGTTCCTAATAATCAAATAAATGTAGTTTGTAATACTAACAGTGCTGGAAATGGTGCAAAAGCAGTTGAATCTTTATGCAAATTAGGTTACATTGCATATGATAATATTAAAACTGAAACTAATATTGATAATAATAGAAGAAAAACGAGATTAATTATTACAGTTCATAAAACTAAAGATTTTGATAAACTCTATAAAGAAAATGAAGAAAAAAGAAAACAATTGGAAGAACAAAAGAAAAAAGAATCAAATACTGAAGGAGAGACAAAAAAATAAAAATATCTTAAAATAATTAGAATAGATGAATAAATTAAGTTAAATTAATTAATAATAAAATATATTATTTAATATATAAATATTCATCTATTTAAAAATTTTAATTTAAATTATTTTTTCTTTTTTTTAGAATTTTTTTTAACATAATTTTTTTAATATAAATTAATTAAAAATTAATATTTAATTAAAATTATTAATTAAAAATGAATTAGATATAATTAAATATTTTAAATAATAATATTAAATAATTAAATTATTAAAAAAATAATGAACTTATTTGAAAACAAAATATTTATTATAATAAATATAATAGTTCACATTATAATAATTTGTTTAATATTAAAAAATAAAAATTATTCAGGAATTTATGTTAGATCACCAATATTATTAACATTATCTAATTTATTTTTATGTTTAATGTCAAGTACTTTATTATTAAATAAATATTATTTAATAAACGAAACAAATAATTATGATAAATTATCAAAAAATTTATTGACATTATTTTATTTTTCAATATTTGGAATATTTTTATCATTAATTTTTAGAATAAGACGATTTAGTTTAATAGAGAAAATTAATATAATAATTACAAATAATTATGAAAATAAAACAACAAAATTTTATAATAATTTGCATAAATTATATGAAAAATTTTATTTATTAATATTTTTAATATTTCATTTATCTGTTTTATTAATATTTTCATTTATTAAATTATTATATAAAAATTCGAATTATAATTTAGACGATTTATATAAAAAATCTTATGTTTTACAAATTATAATTTTATGCTTATTTATTCCTTCAATTTATATGACTAATTTATTATTTAGAATAAAATTTGAATATTTATTTCAAATGATTTTATATATCTCAATTTATCCTTTAATAATTTACAACAAAATTGAATTTTTTGTTTTTAATCAAAATTATTTTTGCTTATTAATCGATTATTTCTTTTTAATAATAAGTAGTTACATTCCTTATAATTTATCATTAAAAAATAAAATAAAAATTAATTATTCTTTTAATCCAAAATTATCAAAAAATTTATATTTATTTTTAACTGATGAAATTTGTTTTTTTTCTTTAAAAAATTATTTAAAAGAAAAAAATGCTCAAATTTTTTATTTAAATTTATATACTAATATTATGAAATTTAAATATAAATATACTTTAGAATCTAATTTTTATAATGTATTAAAAGATGCAAAAGAATTATATGAAAAATATTTTTCTGAAAATGTTGAAAATTCTTTTATTGATGAAAATATTTTAGAAAATATTAGAAATGATTGTAAATCTTTGATTGATAAAGAGGATTGTACTTTTGAAATGTTTGATGGAGTTTTAAAATTTATATATGAAAATTTACAAGAATCATTTGATGAATATTTAAAAAGTGAAAATTATAAATATTTAATAATAAATTTAAATTTAATAGATTATGTTAAATATAAAATGTGTATTCAAAAAGATAATTCAAATGAATTATTAGAAATAAATAATATTTAAAAATTATTTAATTTAATTTAAATATATTATTCATATAAAATTTTTTAGATTATATATAATAATATATATATAATATGTATATTATTCTACTTTTCAAATCTATTATATTTATAATTTTAAATTTATATAATCATATCAATTAATAATTAAAAAATTTTTATGCAACTCTGTCATGAGCTTCAGGGAAATAAACTTTATGTATAATATTTAATATATAAAAAGGTAACCAACATGCTATTGTTAATATTGTAACTTTTTTAATACAATCCCAAGCAAAAATATATGAAACATCAAATGTTGTTCTTAATATAACCATAGTTGTTAAATATATTGCAATTGTAGATATAAAACTTATTACCATTACTATATGTAATTTATGTACTTCTAAATAAACATTTATAATTTCTATAAAAATTAATGTTGTAAATGTTATTGAAACAATATTAACAAAATTATCTTCAAATAAAAGAACTGCTCCAATCATTATTATTGCCCCTTGATAAATACTTTTAATACACCATGAAATGAATGTTTTAATATTTAAAACTCTTCCTTTTTGTAAAATTTTATATAAAACTGGGAATTTAATAACCGAAGCCAAATCAACATCTTCATCAAAAACAATAGAAAAAACAGGTAAACTAGTATAAATTGTGGTATATCCCAACATTAAATATCCATTATATATTTGAATACTTGTAAAATAAAACATAACACTAAAAATAATTTGAATAATTGAAATAATTAATCCTCTATGAATTACAAATTGACTTAAAACTGCACTTCTTTTATAACTTAATCTTCCATGCCATAATAATAATAATTTAACAGCTCTAAATTCCATTATAGAAAAATCAGCAGCAAGACTTGCTTGTTTTCCTTCTTTTCCAACAATTCCAATTCCTAAATGAGCTTCTTGAATCATACCAACATCATTTCCACCATCACCAATTGCAGCAGTTCTCATAGTTGTATGTGTTTTCATCCCTCTTACAATTAATGTTTTTTGTGTTGGACTACATCTACAGCAAACAACTGCAGGTGCTTTACTTGCTATATTAAAAAATAATTCTTCATTTTCAGGTAATAATGCAATATTCATTGTATTTCCATCTATTACTAATACTGTATCATTCATTTCATTGAATTTGTGTAAATGTGATTCAATTTCTTGTTTTGATTTAAGTTCTTTCATAAAAAATAATTTTTGATTCTTTCCTTTCAATCCTGTGCTTATTGCAATACATGTTGCAGTTTCAACTTTATCACCTGTTAACATCCAAATTTGAATTCCTGCATTTCTTAATGATTCTATACTATCTGTAACATCAACTTGTAATTTATCTTCAACACCAGTTACACATAAAAATTCCATATTTTCTTCTAATTTTTCAACTACTTTTTGTATTTTTTCATCTCTATTTTCCATTTCAGTCTTTGCATTTTCATATTTTTTATTCCATTCTTCATATTCATCTAATGTTAAATATTTTTGACTTATAACTAATGTTCTTAATCCTGTTGATGCTAAATTTTCACATGTTTCATTTAAAAATGCACGACTATTTTCATGAACTTTTTCACTCATAACAACTTCAGCTCCTTTTAAATAAAAGACAATTCGATTTGTTTCTAAATTTTTTAATAAAATTCCCATTCGTTTAGTTTCACTACTAAAAGGAAAATTAGCTAAAATTTCATAATTTTCTTCTACATTATTTGAATTAATAATTTGAATTTGTGTTTGAGATCTTTTATTTAAATTAAAATTGATTCTTTCAGAAAATTTAACTAATGCAATTTCATCAGGACTACTTGCTTGATATCCTTTAATTCCTTCTTCCATTGTAGGTGTAACATTGTGACATAAACTCAAAGCAGTTATTGTATCTCTAATTACATTATTTCTATTTCTTCGAAATTTTCTTTTATTTATATTATTATTATTATTTAATTTATTTTCATTTAAAATTTTCTCTTCAACATCTTTCAAAGGTCCAATACTTTTTTTACATTCATCTTCTACAATATTAGTTAATTCATCCAATGAATCTTCAGTAAATGTTCCACTTTCAAAACATATTTGTTTAAATATCATTTCATTTTGTGTTAATGTTCCTGTTTTATCACTAAATAAATATTGAATTCTTCCTAATTCTTCAGGAATTGTACTATTTCTTGCTATTGTTCCTGGAATATTTTCATCTTTATTTATTTTATAAGAATAAACAATTTTTGCAAAATCTAAATTAACTCTTAAAGAAATTGGAATAATTGAACTTAACAATAATAAAAATCTAAAAATATTTATAATATTAACTTCTATTGTTCCTGGAAAACCACTTAAAGCAACAATTGCAATTGCACATAAAAACATAAAAATAAATAATGCTTTTGAAATAGCATTTATTTCTAAATCAATGGAACCAAATTTTGGTTGAGGTTCACTATTATTTTTTTGTGCTCGAGTTTCTTTTCCAGTGTAAATTACAATTCCAGTCGCATTTGAACTTGCAATTACAGTATTTGCCCATAAAGTATTTTCCAAACTCAGACCCTCTTTTTTAACATTAAGTGAATTTGTACCTATTTGCATAACAAAAACTCCTTTAAATTGATAAATATGTTTTGTAGGAGGATCAACAATTAAATAATAATCTTCATTAACTAATTTTCTTATATCATTTAATTCTTGAGTTGTATTGATAGGTTTACGTAATTTCCAATCAGTTTCACCATCTAATTGATCTGTTCTTAAAAAAATAGTTTTTGATTTATCATTTGTATGTAAAAAAATCATATCAGCTGGAACACGTTCATTTTTATTTAATTGAATAATATCACCTGTTTTAATATCACATGATTTTATTTTAACTATTCCATTGTATGTTACTTTATTAAATTCAGTTTCATTTAATTCTTTGTCTCTTTTATAACGTTGATAATCATCAACTGCTTCTTTACAAATTGTTATGAATAAAACAATTGCTAATGGACTTACATATGTAAATAAAAATCCTACTCTCAATTGAGGAATTGCTTGACTTATTGCAATGAGTAAAAAAAATAAATTACTAAAAAATTTAAATTGATTGTATAGAACTATTGGTACTAATGAAAATGTACTGTATTTTTGATTACGAATTATATTTGGAGAATAAATTTCTGGTTCGCTTTTTCAATAAAATTTATTTTTCTTTCCGAATTTTCATCTAATGTTGCTTTTTGTTTTTTATCATCACCTAAAATTTCATCTTTTAAATTTGTAAGAAAATTTAATCCCTTTTTTAAACCATCTTTTATAGTTTGAGCTGCTGATTTATTTTCATTATTATTATTTAAAGAAGATTCAATATCATTGGAATTATAATTATTATTATTTAATAAAGGTTCTTTATATTCACCTTTTCTTTCTAAACGAGAAGTATCAAGAAAATCGATTCTATTTTTTTTATGGAAAATGGAATTATTATTATTAAGTTTTGAATAATTATTATTTAAATTATTATTTGAATTTGATAATATTTGCATTTCAATTGGATTTGGTGGAGATGAATTTATCATATAATTATCTTTATTATTAATAATATTATTATTATTTATTGAATAAGGATTATTATTTAAATTATTATATATGTTATTTGAATAAGGATTATTATTTAAATTATTATATATGTTATTTGAATAAAAATTATTATTATTATTAAAATTATTATTAAATTGATTCAAATCATTTTTTTCATCCATAAATTTATAATAATAATTTATATTCAAAAATAATAAAAAAATAAATAAAAAAATTAAATAAAAATTTAATAATTAAACTAATTAAAAATAAAAAAGAATAACATTGAATTTAATAATAAATAAATAAAAATATCAATTAATCTTTTTTTCCAATTTTTTCATAATTTTCAATTAATTGTTCATGAATTTGTGTTGTAGTTCTAATTTTTTTCATTATTTCAATTTCTTCATCTTCTAACATTGCTTTTTTATTTTCAGCTTTTTGAATTCTTTCTTCTTCTTCAGCAATTTTTCTTTCTAATTCAGCTTTAATTTTATTTTTCTTTTCTAATTCAATAGCTCTTCTTTTTTCTTCAGCAATAATATGTTGTGATTTAATATAATCAGCTTGAGTTTTTTTATTAGATAAATCTTCAATTTGAATATATTTTCTCATTTCTTCATTATTTTTCTTTTGTTCTCTTAAATTTCTTAAATCTTCATCCATTTGTCTTTTTTTTTCTTCTTGTTTCATCATTAATTCTAATTTTCTATTTTCTTGTTGATCTTTTATTTGTTGTCTACGTAATTCAAGTTCTTGTTGTTTTCTTAATTTAAAATCTAATTTTTGTTTTTGCTTTTCTTCTTTTTGAGCAACATTTTCTCTTTTTAATTCTGTTTTACGACGAGTTACTTCTATTTTTTTTAATGTTTTTTCTTCTTCTCCTCGAAGACATTTTAAACGACCATCTAAAATGTTTGCATCTCTTTCTGCTTCTTTTCTTTTGTTTTTCATGTCTTGTAAAATTCTGTGAAGTTGGATTAAATAATCATCATCGAGAATTTCGTTTTCTTCGTTCATATTTTGTTCATCATATTCTTCATTATTATTGTTTGATTCCATTTTGATTATAAAATAATATTTTATTAAATTATTTTTTTTATTTTTAAATATTAAAATTATTATTATTATTATTTTTAATAATTATTTTTTTGTATATATAATTAATTTTTTATTTAATTTAATAATTTTTTTAGTTAAAAATTAATTTTTTAGTAAAAAATAATGAAAAAAATCAAGAAAGAAATTATTAAAAAAATTTGTTATTAATGACTAATAATAATATAAATGATAAAAAAAAATATAAAATTAGTAATAATATATTAAA
>JAEEGK010032055.1_pt1 | contig 10309 bp, 4 predicted proteins | sample 8958771 | NCBI WGS metagenome assembly JAEEGK01 (sample SAMN16246547, study PRJNA631951) | gut metagenome | biome: gut microbiome; feature: rumen; material: SC-attached | host: Bos | place: Iran: Karaj | collected 2018-10 | reverse complement strand
CGTGTATCTCGGCATGATCCCGTATATGACGCCTCGTGGCACTTTCGTCATCAACGGAGCCGAACGCGTTGTGGTCTCGCAATTGCACCGTTCACCCGGTGTGTTCTTCGGTCAAAGCCAACATGCCAATGGCACGATGCTGTATTCGGCCCGTATCATCCCGTTCAAGGGTTCTTGGATGGAGTTCTCGACCGACATCAACAACGTCATGTATGCCTACATCGACCGTAAGAAAAAGTTACCTATCACCACCTTGCTCCGCGCTATCGGCTATGAAACCGATAAGGACATCCTCGACATTTTCAACCTCGCCGAGGAAGTGAAGGTCTCGAAGGCTGGCTTGAAGCGCGTCCTGGGCCGTAAACTGGCTGCCCGTGTGCTGCACACGTATTTTGAAGACTTCGTCAATGAAGATACGGGCGAATGTGTCTCCATCGAGCGTAATGAGGTCATCATCGACCGTGACGTGGTTCTCGAGGAAGAGCACATCCAGAAGATTGTGGACAGCGGTGTGAAGACCATCCTGCTCCACAGCGAGGCCGAACGTGACGAGAATGATAGGATCTCTGACTATTCAGTCATTTTTAAGACCTTAGAAAAAGATACATGTAACTCCGAGAAAGAGGCTGTCGAATATATCTATCGCCAATTGCGAAACGCCGAGCCGCCCGATGAGGAAACGGCCCGTGGCATCATCGACAAGCTGTTCTTCTCCGACAAGAGATATGATTTGGGCTTGGTCGGTCGCTACCGCATCAACCGTAAGCTCAATCTCGACATCCCCGATGACGTCAAAGTCCTGACCAAGGAAGACATCATCGCCATCATCAAATACTTGGTCGAACTGCTGAGCAGCAAGGCCGAAATCGACGATATCGACCACTTGAGCAACCGTCGTATCCGCACTGTGGGCGAGCAGCTGCAAGCCCAGTTCGGTGTCGGCTTGGCCCGTATGGCTCGCACCATCCGTGAGCGTATGAACGTGCGCGATAACGAGGTGTTCACGCCTATCGACCTGATCAACGCCAAGACGCTGTCGTCGGTCATCAACTCGTTCTTCGGCACTAACCAGCTGTCGCAATTCATGGACCAGACCAACCCGCTGTCGGAAATCACGCATAAGCGTCGTATCTCCGCTCTGGGTCCTGGTGGTCTGTCGCGCGACCGTGCCGGTTTCGAAGTCCGTGACGTGCACTACACGCACTATGGTCGTCTGTGTACGATTGAGACCCCTGAAGGTCCCAACATCGGTCTGATTTCGTCGCTCTGCGTGTTCGCTAAGATCAACAACTTGGGCTTCATTGAGACGCCTTACCGCGAGGTGAAGGACGGTGTGGTCGACTTCAAGAACGACCCCATCTACCTTACTGCCGAGCTTGAGGAAGACAAGATCATCGCCCAGGCTACCACTCCCGTTGATGATGAAGGTAGATTTACCGATAAGGATATCAAGGCGCGTTATATCGCCGACTATCCTATCGTTTCGCCCGAGGAGATCAATCTGATGGACGTGGGTCCCAACCAGATTGCCTCCATCGCCGCTTCTTTGATCCCGTTCCTGGAGCACGACGACGCTAACCGTGCTTTGATGGGTTCGAACATGATGCGTCAGGCTGTACCTTTGATGAATCCCGAAAGTCCTATCGTGGGCACTGGTATTGAACGCTCTGTTGCCAAGGATTCACGCGTTCTTATCACTGCCGAAGGCGAAGGCGAGGTCATCTTCGTTGACTCCAAGAAGATCACGATCAAGTATGACCGTACGGATGAACAACGTTTGGTCAGCTTCGACGACGATGTGAAGACCTATTATCTCACGAAGTACGCCCGTACCAACCAGAACACGAGCATCAACATCAAACCTATCGTGCGTCGTGGCGATCACGTGACCTTCGGTCAGATCCTGACGGAAGGCTACGCCACGCAGAACGGTGACTTGGCTCTCGGCCGTAACCTGAAAGTGGCATTCATGCCTTGGAAGGGTTACAACTACGAGGACGCCATCGTCATTTCGGAACGCATCGTGAAGGAAGACCTGTTCACCTCCATCCACATCGAGGAGTTCACCCTTGAGGTGCGCGACACGAAGCGTGGCTTGGAAGAGTTGACCAACGACATCCCGAACGTGAGCACCGACGCCACCAAGGACTTGGACGAGCATGGTATCATCCGTGTGGGTGCCGAGGTCAAGGAAGGCGACATCCTCGTGGGTAAAATTACGCCTAAGGGCGAATCGGATCCCACTCCTGAGGAGAAGTTGCTCCGTGCCATCTTCGGCGACAAGGCCGGCGATGTGAAGAACGCTTCACTGAAGGCTGGTCCTTCGATGAAGGGCGTGGTCATCGGCAAGCGTCTGTTCTCGCGTCTGCAAAAGGACCGCAAGGCCCGCGCCAAGGACAAAGAGGACATCGCACGTATCGATGCCGCCTGCAATAAGGAACTGGCTGCTTTGAAGGATGTGCTGGTCGAGAAACTCATGACCTTGTTGAATGGCCGTGTTTCCTCTGGCGTGCAAAACAACTTCAAGGAAATGCTTATTCCCAAGAAGGTGAAGTTCACTTCAAAGGCGCTCTATGATATTGATTATCTGTCAGTCAACCCCAACAAGTGGACGACGGATGAGAAAGTCAACAAGATGATCGGTGCCATTATCGACAACTATACGGTCAAGTATAAGGAGATCGAAGGCAAGTTCAATCGTGAGAAGTATGTGGCCAGTGTCGGTGACGAGTTGCCGAATGGCATCGTCCAGATGGCTAAGGTTTATGTGGCCAAGAAGCGTAAGCTGATGATTGGTGACAAGATGGCTGGTCGTCACGGCAACAAGGGTATCGTTTCGAAGATCGTCCGTGCTGAGGACATGCCGTTCCTCGCCGACGGTACTCCGGTCGACATCGTGCTGAACCCCTTGGGCGTGCCTTCCCGTATGAACCTCGGTCAGATCTATGAGACCGTTTTGGGTTGGGCTGGTCACGAACTCGGACTGAAGTTCGCCACGCCTATCTTCGATGGCGCCACCTTGAGCGAAATCAATGAATATATGGCCAAGGCTGGTTTGCCTGCCAATGGCCGTATGCAGCTTTACGACGGTGAGACGGGTGAGCCTTTCGACCAGCCTGCCACTGTGGGTTACATCTACATGCTGAAGTTGCACCACATGGTCGACGACAAGATGCATGCCCGTTCGATTGGACCATACTCACTGATCACGCAGCAGCCTCTGGGCGGTAAGGCTCAGTTCGGTGGCCAGCGTTTCGGTGAAATGGAGGTCTGGGCACTCGAAGCCTTCGGAGCCAGCAATGTGCTGCAAGAGATTCTGACCGTGAAGTCGGATGATGTGAACGGTCGCGCCAAGGCTTACGAATCCATCGTTAAGGGTGACAATATGCCTATCCCGGGCATTCCTGAGTCATTCAACGTGTTGATCCACGAACTCCGTGGCTTAGGCCTCGAAATCACCTTTAAGGATAAGGATGGTAAAGTCTTGAATTGAGTTTAATAATGCTAGGATAAAACAAACAGAAATATGGCAACCAACAATATAGTCAATAGCAACTTCGCTAGCATAACGGTGAGTTTGGCTTCGCCGGAATCGATTCTTGCCCGTTCACACGGAGAGGTGTTGAAACCCGAGACCATCAACTACCGTACTTATAAACCCGAACGCGACGGCTTGTTCTGCGAAAGGATTTTCGGTCCCGTGAAGGACTGGGAGTGCCATTGCGGTAAGTACAAGCGCATCCGTTACAAGAACATCATCTGCGACCACTGCGGTGTGGAGGTGACTGAGAAGAAGGTCAGACGTGAGCGCATGGGCCACATCTCCTTGGTGGTGCCCGTTGCCCACATCTGGTATTTCCGCTCGTTGCCCAACAAGATCGGTGCCTTGCTCGGTATTCCTACCAAGAAGCTTGACGCCATCATCTACTACGAACGCTATGTGGTGATCCAAGGCGGTATCTTGGAAGGCAAGGAAATCCCGAACGACAACGAAGGCCGTAAGGTGACGAAGCTCGAATTCCTCACCGAGGAAGAATACCTCGACCTGATGGAGATGGTTCCGATTGAGAACCAATACCTGCCGGAAGACGACCCGAACAAGTTCATCGCCAAGATGGGTGCCGAGGCCATTTATGACCTCCTTTCCCGCCTGAACATCGACGAGGAAGCCAACCGCCTGCGTGCCGAAGCCAATGAGGTGAAGGCCCAGCAGCGTAAGCAAGACCTGCTGAAACGTTTGCAGGTGTTTGAGGCTTTCCGCGAGGCCAACAACCATATCGAAAACCGTCCCGAATGGATGATTGTGAAAGTTGTGCCGGTGATTCCTCCGGAGCTGCGTCCTCTCGTCCCGTTGGATGGTGGCCGTTTCGCCACTTCCGACTTGAACGACCTCTATCGTCGTGTCATCATCCGCAACAACCGTCTGAAGCGCTTGATCGAAATCAACGCTCCTGACGTCATCATGCGTAATGAGAAGCGTATGTTGCAGGAGGCCGTCGACTCGTTGTTCGACAACTCGCGTAAGTCGAGCGCGGTGAAGACCGACTCGAACCGCCCGCTGAAGTCGTTGAGCGACAGCCTGAAAGGTAAGCAAGGTCGTTTCCGTCAGAACCTGCTCGGTAAACGTGTCGACTACTCGGGTCGTTCCGTTATCGTGGTTGGTCCTGACCTGAACATGAACGAATGCGGTCTGCCTAAGGACATGGCCGCCGAGCTGTTCAAGCCGTTCGTGATCCGTAAGCTCATCGAGCGCGGCATCGTCAAGACCGTGAAGTCGGCAAAGAAGATTGTCGACCGTAAGGATCCCGTCGTTTGGGACATCCTCGAAAACATCCTGAAGGGTCATCCGATTCTGCTGAACCGTGCTCCTACGCTGCACCGTCTGGGTATCCAGGCCTTCCAGCCGAAGCTCATCGAAGGTAAAGCTATCCGTCTGCACCCCTTGGTGTGTACGGCATTCAATGCTGACTTCGACGGTGACCAGATGGCTGTCCACGTACCGCTGGGCAATGCCGCCGTGCTTGAGGCCCAGATTCTGATGCTGGCTTCGCACAACATCCTGAACCCCTCGAATGGTGCGCCTATCACGCTGCCTTCGCAGGACATGGTTTTGGGTCTGTACTACATCACCAAGCCGCGTAAGAGCACGCCTGATCATCCTGTAAAGGGTGAAGGCATGTCGTTCTATTCGCCGGAAGAGGTAATTATTGCCCACAATGAAGGTCGTGCCGATATGCACGCCGTCATCAAGGTGCGCGTCAAGGTGCGTGAAGAGGACAAACTCGTCACGAAACTGGTCGAGACCACCGTGGGCCGTGTCATCTTCAACCAAGTGGTTCCTGACGATTATGGCTTCATCAACGAACTGTTGACCAAGAAGTCACTTCGTTCCATCGTCGGTGACATGGTGCGTATGGAAGGCACTGCCGTCACCACCAAGTTCTTGGACGACATCAAGAACATGGGTTATTATCAAGCTTACAAAGGTGGCTTGTCGTTCAACTTGGGTAACGTGCTCGTACCCGAAATGAAAGGCAACCTCATTGGTGAGGCCAATGCCCAAGCCGCACAAATCCGTGAATACGAGAAGATGGGCTTCATGGGCCCGAATGAGCGTTACAACCAGATCGTTGACCTTTGGACTGACGTCAACGCCAAGCTCACCCAAGAGGTAATGAAGGTGTTGTCGAGCGACGACCAAGGCTTCAACCCAGTGTACATGATGCTGCACTCTGGTGCTCGTGGTTCCGAGGCTCAGGTGTCACAGCTCTGTGGTATGAGAGGTCTGATGGCCAAGCCTATGAAGGCTGGCTCAGGCGGCTCCGAAATCATCGAGAACCCGATTCTTTCGAACTTCCAGGAAGGTCTGTCTGTGTTGGAGTACTTCATCTCCACGCACGGTGCCCGTAAGGGTTTGGCCGATACCGCTCTGAAGACCGCTGATGCTGGTTACTTGACCCGTCGTCTGGTCGACGTGGCACACGACGTCATCATCACCGAGAAGGACTGCGGTACGCTCCGTGGTATGACCATCTCGCGTGGTGAGGAACAAAAAGAACCTGGCAAGCACTCCTTATTATATGACCGTATCCTTGGTCGTGTGGCCTTGCACGATGTGTTCCATCCGCAAACGGGTGAACTCATTGCTGCCAGTGGTCAGGAACTCAATGAGGCTCTTGCCGAGGCCATTGATGAATCGCCTTTGGAGAGCGTCGAGATCCGTTCCGTGCTGACTTGCGAGTCGAAGCGCGGTGTGTGTGCCAACTGCTATGGACGTAACTTGTCGTCGAGCAAGCTGGTACAAAAAGGTGAGGCTGTGGGTGTCATCGCTGCACAGTCCATCGGTGAGCCTGGTACCCAGCTGACCCTGCGTACCTTCCACCAAGGTGGTAAGGCATCGAAGGGTTTGGTGGCTAACAGCACCGAAGCCAAGTATGACGGTTATCTCGAAATCGATGAGCTTCGTTCCGTGGAAGTCAACAAGGAAAACGACAACTATCAGATTGTCATTGGCCGTTCCGCTGAATTGAAGCTGCACGACAACCATACCAACGTCGTTCTTATGACGACCAACATTCCTTACGGTGCCAAGTTGTTCTTCAAGTCTGGCGATCAGGTGAAGAAGGGCGACAAGATTTGCGAATGGGACCCCTACAATGCAACCATCATCTCCGAGTATACCGGTAAGGTGCGCTTCCAGAATGTGGTTGAAGGTGTTACCTATCGTAATGAGACCATCGCTGAGACGGGCTTTAACGAGCGCGTCATCATCGAGGGTAGGAGAGGCGCCAAGAACCCGCTCATCGAGATTGTGGATGAGAACGGTGAGGCTATCGTTTCCTACGACTTGCCGGTGGATGCCCACGTCATTGTTGACGAAGGTGATGTAATCACCGCTGGCGACCAGTTGGTGCGTATCCCGCGTAACGTCTCTGGCGGCGGTGATATCACCGGTGGTCTGCCGCGTGTGCAAGAGCTGTTCGAGGCTCGTAACTCCATCGACCCGGCTGTGGTTTCCGAAATCGACGGCATCGTCCACCTTGAGAAGAAACTAAAGCGTGGCAACCGTGAGGTTGTGGTTACGGCCAAGACGGGTGAGGAGAAGCGTTACCTCATTCCTACTTCGAAGCAGATTTTGGCTCAGGAGAACGACTTCGTGAAGGCCGGTCAGCCGCTTTCGGAAGGTGTTATCACTCCTGCCAGCATCTTGGCCATCATGGGCCCGATGAAGGTGCAGGAATACATCGTCAACGAGGCACAGAGCGTGTACCGTCAGCAAGGTGTGGTCATCAACGACAAGCACTTTGAGGTCATCGTGCGTCAGATGATGCGTAAGGTCGAAATCATCGACCCAGGTGACACCCGCTTCCTGCAAGGCGAGTTGGTCAACAAGCTGACCTTCCAAGAAGAGAACGACGACATCTACGGTAAGTTCTTTGTTGAGGACAATGGTGCTTCCGAAAAGTTGCAGAAGGGCGAAATCGTTTCGGCCATGAAGCTGCGCGAGGAAGAATCCGCTCTGAAGCGTAAGGACTTGACCCTGCCGACGGTGCGTCCCGCACGTCCGGCAACGGCTACCCAGGTGCTGCAAGGTATCACTCGTGCTGCTTTGGCTACCGACAGTTTCATCTCGGCTGCCTCCTTCCAGGAGACCACCAAGGTGCTGACCAACGCTGCCATCGCTGCCAAGAGCGACTTCCTGCTCGGCATGAAGGAAAATGTGATCGTCGGTCACAAGATTCCTGCCGGCACGGGTCTGCGTGAGTATGAGGACTTGATTGTGGGTTCCCGCGATGAATACGAGGAACTGCAAGCTAAGGCCGAAAACAACTAATTTGTAATTCACTGAGCGGGGACGGCCAATCATCGGTTGTCCCCGCTTTTTTAAATGAAAAAGAATATGGAAAACAATCAGAAGAATCAATTGAACATTGAAATCAGCGACGAGGTTGCCCAGGGTACTTACTCCAATTTGGCCATCATCACCCACTCGCCGAATGAATTCATCGTCGACTTCGCCCAGATGATGCCTGGCACACCCAAGGCCAAGGTTCGCTCAAGAGTGATTTTGAACCCCTTGAACGCCAAGCGTCTGTACAAGGCTTTGGCCGACAATATCGCCAAGTACGAGCAGCAGTTCGGCACCATTAAGGATGGCGGCGGCATCGCTCCCTTCAATATGGGTGTTCCTACGGCACAGGCTTGATCATCTCTTGCCGTTTTTGAAATCGACCGCCTATAATTCCGTATGCCCGACCTTCCATGTCATTCCTTGCTGAGGCAAGTGCGAATGGAATCTATGGAAGGTCGAACATGGAGTAACATAGGCGGTCGATTTCTTGTAAATAAGCATTAATATAGCAATGAGACACATTCTCTGTTTACTTCTGGCATTGGTTGCTGGCACTTTACAGGCTCAGGAAATACTTCCTGATACAAGCCTATTTGAAGCCCATCATCATATCGAAGGCAATGACACACTTCCGTATCGGCTCTATCGTTCTCAGAAAGCCGATACAATGACTGAAGCTTTGCCCTTGGTCATCTTCCTGCATGGCGCAGGAGAGCGCGGCAACGACAATTGTATGCAGTTGAAGCATTGCATCAAGTATTTCCTTGATGACACCGTGACAAGCCGTTATCCTTTTCTGTTGATGGTTCCGCAATGCCCAAATGACAAGCGATGGGTGAATACCAATTGGAGCCTGCCTAAGCACACGATGGACAGTATGCCTACAGTTGAGTTGCGTGGCGTGATGGCTGTGCTTGATAGCCTTGTTGGTGTTGGTGTCGTTGATTCAACTCGGGTTTATATTTGCGGCATTTCCATGGGAGGCTTTGGCACTTGGGATGCCTTGCAGCGTTGGCCAAAGAGATTTGCGGCAGCTATTGCCATCTGCGGTGGTGGAGACTCAGCATACGCCGAGGCCATGAAGGACCTTCCTATTTATATCTTTCATGGTTTGCTTGACGGTGTGGTCATGCCTTCGCGGAGCATACAGATGTATAACGCATTAAAGGATGTCGACAACAAAGAGGCCATTCTGGTCACTTATCCCGAAATGGGTCATGTGTGTTGGGATGAGGCTTTTTCTACAGCGGGGTTGTTTGGGTGGTTGTTTGGGAAGAAAAAGGAGTTGCGTTGACCTGTGTTGATAGAATACAATCGGGAGGAAGTCTTCTGGCTTCCTCCCGATTATTGTTTGTGTTCAATTAGATTCAAAACGTCTCCGGCACCCTGTCGGCTCCTTCGTCAGCCTCGAAATAGGGCCGCTTCTCGAAACCGAACATGTTGGCGATGATGCTGTTCGGGAATTGACGGATGCTTTGGTTGTAGGTCATGGCGGCCTCATTGAAGCGCTGGCGCTCTGTCAGGATGCGGTTCTCGCAACCAGCCAGTTGGGCTTGCAAGGTGAGGTATTCCTCGTTGGCTTTCAGGTCGGGGTAGTTCTCTACGGAGACGATGAGGCGGTTCAGTGATTCGCCCAATTCGTCTTGTGCGGCTTGGAAGTCCTTCAGGTCGCTCTCGGTGTAGTTCTCGATGTTGACCGTGGTGGCAGCTGCTTTCTGGGCCCGGGCTTCCGTCACGGCAATCAAGGTGCCTTGCTCGTATTCCGTGTAGTTTTTCACCACGGTGACGAGATTAGGCACGAGGTCGGCACGGCGTTGGTAGACGTTCTCCACCTGTCCCCAAGCCGTGGTCATGGCTTCCTGTTTCTTCACGAAACCATTGTAAGCTCCGATGCCCCAAATGAGGATGATGCCCACAATGATGGCGATAATAATCCCTGTTTTTTTCATGAGTAGTGTTTTCGTTGACTATGACCAGTGACTATGACTATGACCGCTTTATTAAAGACTTTTGGCCTTTATCTTTTTCTAAAGCTGTCATAGTCATGGTCATTAGTCATGGTGAAAAATCAGATGAATTCAAGTTTGTCCTGTGTGGTGTTCTTCTCGCAGTAGTGGCAGTGCAGCTTGATGTTGCCCTGTGCGTCCTTGATGACGGTGAACTTGGTCGGCACGTCATGTTCTTTGTTGGTGACGCAGTTGGGGTTGAAGCACTTCACGATGTGCTCGATGCGATCCGGGATGGTCACGGTCTGCTTCCTGATGACCTCGAAGTCCTTGATTTCGATGATGGAGGCAGTGGGGGCGACGAGGGCGATCTTGTTCACGTCTTCGGGCTGGAAGTATTTGTTGGAGACCTTGATGAAGCCCTTGGTGCCGTATTTCTTGCTCTCCACGTTGGTGCCGAAATACACGGGGTTGCTGACTTTCTCCAAGCCTAAGATCTTGACGACTTGGA
>JAEEGK010032052.1_pt1 | contig 10310 bp, 10 predicted proteins | sample 8958771 | NCBI WGS metagenome assembly JAEEGK01 (sample SAMN16246547, study PRJNA631951) | gut metagenome | biome: gut microbiome; feature: rumen; material: SC-attached | host: Bos | place: Iran: Karaj | collected 2018-10 | reverse complement strand
TACGATGGTTTGAACTTAACTTTCTTTAATTCAACCGCCACCAAACAAGCCAACTCACGATTATAGAAAAGCAGGTCGATAAACTCATTCTCGCCGAACTTCTCCAAGTGATATTGGTTGCCGACAAACGTGAAGTCGTGACCAAACATCATAATGAAGTTCTTCACGTTATGTATGATCTCCTGCTCCACAATCTTCTCATCTACATCCGATTTATCACGCACGTTGAGTTGCTCTACATTGATATAATCCAGCAGGTACTCATCTTTGAACATCTCTATCGCTTTAAGCGCCTGTGAGTGTTTTGGAAGCGACTTGAGGAAATTATTCGGCATCAAAGACTGATGACCGTACAGGTCTTTCTTCAGTTGGTCGCGTAGTTCGTACTTGTTCCAATTGAACTCAGCGGATTTCTGAATATAGAACAATCGTTGCTCCAATGTATTGGTCTTATTCAGAATTTCCATATGATGCGTGAAACTGATAGAGAGAAAATCGTGTGCCATTTCCACGTCGAATACGTCTCGTGAGAAATCAAGGCGAGAAGGTGTAAGTTGCAATTGGGTCGCCACCGGCGACTGAATTTCGCCAGCCAAGGGCTGTTGAATTGTATCTTGTTGTTTGTCAGCCGATTGAATTTCACCAGCCAGTGGCTGTTGAATTATTATTTCGTGCCAAGTTTCGTAGAATTGACGCATATTGCGTATGCTCGAAGCACTAAAGCCTTGTAACCCGGGCAACTCTTTTTGAAGGCGCTCACTAATAGCCTCTATCGCTCCGCTTCCCCATTGTTGTTGGCGAGTGTTAAGCGAGATATATCCTCCTACCGAGAAATAGAGTGCTAATTGGTTGGCACTAACATTCCTTGCTGCACGTGCTTGGCTTTGCAGGATAGCCGTTTTGATGGTCTCAACGGCTTGAGATAATGTAATAACTTCAATATCTGACATAATGCTATTGTTTCATAAAAAGGTGCGGACTGAGTGCTGCCACGACAAGGCATAGTTTGGGACACAGCCAACGGAATACAGCAAACAGCCCACACCGGAGGTGTAAGCGCTTGCGCTCGCGTATTCCGTTCGTCAACGTGTCCCTTTAGTCGTGACGGATAGCAAACGTCTTTTTCTAACATGTCAATGTCCTTTCCAGAGAGATATTCTTCCTATGGTCGAATATCGTGCTCACAAAAAAGCGTGCAAAATTACGAAAAAAATTCCACATATGCAAGAAAAACAGCAACTTTTCGCGCTTTCAGACGCAATTTGTGCGGTAATTCCTACTTTTTTGAAGAAAAAGTAACCTCACACCCCCTGAATTCGTGTCAATCACCATGTTCATTTGCCTTGGCTTCAAGGTATTGAAGCCGCCGCTTCAGCTGCTCGATGGTTTGACACTTGAGGCGATCGGATGCCTCCAACTTCCGAATCCGCTTCGCTAACCGGCGCTTATGCCGGGCAAGGGTTTTCGGACTGAGGTAGGCCTTACTCTTCTTCGAGCCTGCCCGATTTTTTTTGTAACTTCATGCTTTTACGCACTCAGATTTGGTTTAGCGGTGCTTGGCCTGCGCGCACTATGCGAACAAAAACAAGCACCATCTGCCAAATCCGGTGCAAAGTTACAAAACAAGTGTCCAACTACTTTGGACAGTTTTAGAAAAAATGCAAAAAATCTTCATTTTTTCACGAAATTGGGCAAAATTGCTCCAAAATCGACAGAAAATTAGCCGATTCCGGAGTAATTTACGCTCGAAATGACCTCTTGAGGGAACTTTTCGCACCCAATATAGAGTGTATCAAAGGCATCTGTGCCATCGGTACGGTGTTCGAGGAGGTCTTCCTCGGACTCGGCCAGCTTCTCGCCGGACTTGTTTTTGTGGAAGCCGTTGCGTCCGTTGAGTACTCCGGCAGACTGAATGGCGAGGATAAGATCATCGTTATTCTGACGGTTGAAAAACGGCATCAGTCGTTGCTTGCCTTGGAAGGCTTGGTTGATGAGCAGGTACTTCTCATCGTGGCGCATGGGGTTGCCTAAATAGACATCCTGGACTTGCCAGCCGTGACGTTCAAACTCGTGGATGACTACCCACCTAAAATCCTGTGTATTAACGGCATAGTTGCTTCCGAGCGCGGTTGTATCGTAGTAGAAAACGACCGTTTTGTTACGATGTTCTGAATAGTAATTGCAGAAGTCATCGACGAGCGCCGGAAGCTTTCTCTCGAACTTGACGTAGAAGGATTTGAGCACATTTAATCGGTTTCCGGAAGGTTGCCCGGCAACGATCCAGTTAATATTGGCGTTGTAATCCATACCGATACAAATGGGGGCGTCGGGGTTCACGTCACGGTCGGCTTGGGACGTAAAAATGTCTGTTTGAACCTCTCCAATTTGTCCAACTACATTGGACATCCAAACGGTGTCCAAGTACTCAAAATTGGATGCGTCGTACTTATGAGACTCCCTCATCGACGAATAGAAGCCATCCTTTGCAATGCCGATTTGCTTGCAAAGTATTGAGGTTTGGAAGGTAAGCGGAGTAAGATCACGCTTCATCTGCTTGATGTAGTTTTCGCCCAGGAGTTGCAAGTTCTCGATAGAGGAATACTCCTTGTAGTAAACGGCTACGGAGCGCATCTGATTGAGCTGCTTATCAAGGTGGCGTATCTTCTTGCGGAGATATTCCGGCGGGGTCTGACCCGCAGCAATAGCCTCCTTGACCTTTTGCTTCAATCGCCAAATCTCATAGACGGTGGCTTCAATCGTCCGGATAAGCTCCACGTCCATCTTCTGCTTGTAGTGCAAGAACCAAGATCCTTTCTTGGACTGCGGCATATCCGACAGTATCATTATGGAGTGATTGAAGGAGTGCTTGCCAAAGTAGGACTTGATACCGCCATTAGCCGGAAGGGTTTCCTCTTTCAACTTTTCATAATCTATGAACTTGGCTTCGTCGATCAGGAGCCAAGAGAGCGTAAGCGAGTTGGAAGAGCCGGGGCGGTCCTGCGAAATAATGATAGCACGCGAGCCGTTATAGAAGGAAATAACGTGCTCGAAATCGGTAGGCTCGATGATGGCCGTGCCAAAGGACTTGGGCGGCTTCTTGCCTACGACATAGTGGATGTTAGGCAGCAAGCCCCATCGACGCCACGCGGCGAGAAGGCCCGGAATGGTGTTCGTCAGACCATGCTTGAACGTGGGTACGACGATACCGCCAGTGCTTCCCGGCATGCGCTGCATGTTGCGTAGCACGAAGGGAGAGGCGATAGAGTCCGTTTTGCCGGTACGTCGCCCGGCAACGATGACAGTTGTGTTCGCGCCGATGAGCTGCGTCAGCCGCTGCGGGGTATTGAAATATACGCGCTTACTCGTCATGCGCTACCTCCTCTTTCTTGGGCGTCCATAACTCTTCCTCCAAGTCCGGCTCCTCATAGTCGATATCCTCGATGTCAATCGTCTCTGCGCCATAGTGCTTGATCATCTGGTCTATCTTCTGCTGCAAGTTCGGGATGGGCTTGATACCGAGCACGGTCGGGTCATCGGTAGCCGTAAAGGGCTGCACAACAATCATCTCGTAAGGCACAGCCTGCTCGTCCTCCAAATCTACTCGATTGAACTTGGCATAAGAAGCGGCAGCTTTCTCCATGGTCTTTGTGTCCTTACGTGCCTTTGCCATCTGATAGGTCTCCAGTATCATCTCATTGAAGCGATAGCGATGAAAGTCACGCGAAGCTTGCGAGAGCGTAGGTAACAAAGCCTTAATAACCGAAAGGTCAGCATACGCCTGCGTAACTCCCAAATTGAAGCGGGAGCGCACCTCGGAGATAAAGACACGGTCTTTAGCGTCGGGGTTCGCTAAAAACCACGTATATTCCTCCCGAAGTCGGAGCAGCCGTTGTACGGTCTCTTCCGGGTAGATTTCATATAAGGCAGTCTCTTCCGTGAAGAGGTCACGCTTACAAATTTCTATGGTTTGCGGTCTTGCCATAACTCTTTCAATTAAAAATTGAACTAATACCAGGCTTCGGCAAGGTGCAAATGCGAGCATTTCCTTGCCTTGCACTGTTATTCATCGTCCTCCATGTCTAAAAGGTTCTCACGAGCCGTCTGCAGTGCAAGCGGCGAGCCCACCTTGGCAAGGGTCATTTCTTGCTGGTGGAGCTGTACTTTACTTAATGCTTTCCCATGGCGGTACGCCGTAAATGCCGGATTGGACTCGTCTTGGATGTCCTGCTTAAACTCCTCAATTCGGACACCGAGAATGACGGCTATGTCCGTAGGACGGAGGTAGATAGAGGCAAATTGGTCAATTTGCTGTAGTTGTTCTTCGGTGTAGGTCATGCTAAATAATGTTGAAGGTTGAATGTTTAAGGTTTAAGGATTAGGGTTGCCATCCTCGGCGGAGGCCGCTCCTTCCGTTCCGTCGGAAGGACGCTCCGCTTCCGACAGCCATTCGGACTGATTAAATCGAAGATCGGTATAGATATCGACAGCGATTTGGAACGAAGCGCAGGCGCAACCGGACGCAAAGTATTCGGGTATCTCGGAGAAGCGGATGCGCGGATCGAGATACAGGGAGCGTTCCTGAAGCTTTGTCTGCTCCAGGATAAGCACCGACATGTATTGCCGGAACAGTTCCCGCATGGTATCGAAGCAATCAAGACGGGCTGCCATGTTTCCCAGTTGGTGACGCATGGCGAAAAAGACCGTCTTGACTCTTCGAGTGCGGGGAGAGTTGTTGAGTTCGGTGTAACCCTCGGCGGTGTCAGAGACACAGACGAAGGCAGTGGTGGTCTGCATAGCAGCGAGGGCATCCTCGAAGCCTTGCAGACCGCTCACTTTACAAAAGCGAAACTTCTTGTTCCGGGCAAGGATATTGGTGGCGGTGAGACGCTCGAAAAAGGAGGTTGCGTCCCAGTTCGATACAGTTGTCATAGCGGTTAGGGTTTAGCGGATTCTTTCTTGAGTTCTTCGTATTCGAGCGCTTGCGCATCCAACTCGACGAGCGCGCGGTGTACATCCATACGAAGGACCTGTGCTTCCTTCGTGATGTCGCCTTTAGTGAGCGCGCGAATCTGGTTGTTCATGGATTGCTGCAGGCGCTCTTGCATGGATTCGGACTGCGCATTGACATCGCTGCTGACGAAGAAATGACGGTAACGGCGCGCTAACATCTGCTTGGCGGACGCATACCAATAGAAGATAGAGACGGCTTCTTCAGCGGATAGTTTGACCGGCTCTTTGGATTGGTATAAGTAGGCTGCCATTTCGGAAAGGAGATCCGCGTTCTTCGTGACGAGATAACCTTGATAGAGGTTTTCGAGGATGAGGAAGGCTTCAAAAGTCAGGCCGGAGAGGTCAGCCTCTACCGCTTGAAGCTTTCCGAGCGAAGGAATGCGGACGGGAACGAGTGGCAGTTGGTCGAGCCAAGACAGATGTTGGATAGCGGCTGCTATCTGTTCGGTGGTTAAGAAGCACGGTCGGCCCTCGAAGTGACAGAAAATGCCGTCATCGGCTTTTTCCACAAGGGTAAGCGGTGCCCACCGAATAAGCGCGTAGGTCTTTATCTCGGCAGCAGAATAGTTCTGCGTGAGCAGGAAGAAGATGTAGCGCAGTTGCGAGAGCGTTAACTCCTGCCAGCAGGTAGGTAATGTAATGTTTACATTCATAGTTTAGCGTTTAGAGTTTAGGGTTTAGTGAACGATTACCACCAGTAGCCTCCGGAATCCTTGTGGTTCTCGAAGGATGGACGGCAAAAGAGCATAGAGGTGTAGCTATCCTGCCACTCCGCGAAGAGCTCGGGCTTTGTCCGGATGCGCTGCACAACGGAATACATCCGCTTGAAGTCAAGCGGTTTTCCGTTGAGCATTTCGAGCGTTGTCTGCCGGATGGCATCAATGATGGAGCGCTCTTCCGGAGTGACTTGCTGCGTGAGCATGTTACGGCGTAGCCTCGACATCAGTTCCTCCGAAACGAAGTGCTCTGCCAGTTCCTGCTCGATAGAGAGGACCTGCAAGCGGAGGGACTGGTAATGCGCCCATTGTTCAGCATTGTACCCGGCAAGAGTTGCCAGTTCAAGGCACGGCCAAAGGCTTGCCCCGAAGAACTGTCCTTGCGGGGTGTCCGGCCAGTCCGGGCGTTTGGCAAGGCAGTCGAGCAAGTCGTTAACGAGACTATCGCGGTTTGTGAGGAGCGAGTCGATGAGCCGCTTCACACGATCCGCGCTTGCCGGAACGACATTTTGGTTGGACACAATGCCGAAGCCGTTGGGGGTTAGGATGAGGTCGAGCGATGGAATGGCTCGCCGAAATCCATCGACGGCGACGATATGGGCGCAAAGCGAGCGCAGCGGGTCGGTTTCTTCAGCGGCTTCCATCTCCGTGAGGATATCCGTGCCGGTGAAGTGCTTGGATAGCCACGTGTGGGCTTTGACCAAGTAAGGTGCGATTTTGTCGTACAAGGGCGTTTCGCCCTCTACGGTGGTAAGAGCGTTAGGAAGGTACTTCCGAAGCTCTGTATCGTTCGGTATTAACATAGTTAATAGAATTAGGCGTTTAGGTTATTTGTTGCCATCCTCGGCGGAGGCCGCTCCTTCCGTTTTCGGAAGGACGCTCCGGGCATCCTTGTGCTCATCCAAGGTAGTGAGTTGGATGAAGGGGCACGTTGGAAATGCCTTGTCCCAGTGGTTGAAGCGGATGAGGAGTTGATGCGGATAGAAAAGCAGATCATGGTAGGGCTTCTGCAGGGCCTGCGCAATGGTGTACAGTTCGCGCTTATCCGAGCCGGAGTTGTTCGACTGGCTCTTGCCGGGAACTGAACCAACGAGGTTGGAATGTACGCGCATGGTAAAGCAGATGACGTTGATTGCTTCCTGAATGTCCGTTTCCCAATCGCCGCCTTCCTTGGCGTCGTCGATGCGTTTGATGAGGACATCGTGGTTTTCTTCGCCGTTCGGGTTGACCCCGAAGGAAGAGAACCAGGCTTTACCGGCATTCTCGGCGCCGGTAAGGAAGTCGATTATGCGCTGCTTTTCCTCTTTGACGCGCTCCATCCGCTTCACGTTGTCGGTGATGCCTTCAGCGCGGAAGATACGCTCCCAATAGCGTTCGTTGACCTCTATCTGGTACTTGATAGGGGCTGCGTGCTGAAGCTTGGCTTTCTTGGCGGTTGTAATGAGTTGCTTGATATCATACCAGCGTGATTTGAAGATAGCGGCGTAGTACGGTATAGGATAATAGGTATTGCGCGCGGTGGGTATGCGCGTGACGATGGCAAACTTGCGCTTCTTGGTGCCGTTCTTGAGGCGGGTTTGCAGATCCGTCCACGGATTATAGAGATTGAGGAGCGGAATATGCTCTACATCGGACGGATTGACGAAATGCTCCCAGTTGGCAAAGAGTATTTCCTTGCTTGTGCCATCGGCAGTAGCGGGTGTGAAACGGCAGTTACAAGCTTCCTTGCGGAGCATGGTGGTGATGCGTGTGCCATCCTTGGAAAGAATGATGAGCGTGACACAGAAGCCGAAGTGCTTGAAATCGAGGCAAGCGCCGAGGAAATAATCCGCCATGTTGTTCTCAAAGAAGAAATCGGTGATTTGCTTCTTGACATCGGCGGTACACTCGCAGGTATCGTACTGGAGACCTTGACCGTAGCACACTTCGGCGTTCCACTGCTGGCAGGTGGTCAGGGTCTCATCAGCATCAATCTTCTTGAGGACGTTGTAGGGCATGAGGTTGTCCGCTCCCCATGGGATGTACTGGGTATGGTCATCCAACTGAATAGGCGAAATCTCGCCATCCTCTTTGAAGAGTGTGGTGGTGTCGGTAACGAAGACCGCGCGGGCTTTGAGTTGTGGTATATCTACCACGGAAGTAAAACCAAAATCCATATCTTGCAAATTTTGCTGCAAAGATATGGATTTATGCGCGGGCGTGAAAAGACAGGGTTAACTAATAGCAACGTAAGTTGTTCTCATCTTCCGTTATTCCGGCATCGTATGCCGGTTGTCCAACAAGCAAAAAGGCGGTGCTCTCGCCGCCACATACAGGCACAAAAAAAGAGACGGGGCACGATGAACGTGAACCGCCTCTTGCGATACAATTAGCCTTTCGGCTATGATTTATTTAACCTCTGCGCCGGTAGCGTTGTAGATCTTGCCGTTCTTCTCGATGAAGAGCTGGCCGTTCACAATACGCTTGATAGCCTTCGCCTCAACAGCGGTGTTGCTGATCGCGGTTGCACTACCCTTAGTCGAGACAGTCAGGGTGTAGTAGAATTCCGTTTCGTCCATCTCAGTATACTTATTATACTTTCCGCTTACGGTAGCCGTACCTTCGAAGGCTTCGCTGATGATGATGAAGTCATTATCATTACCGTCTGCACCTGCGGTCACAGCCGGATTACCTGCTGCCACCGGTCCACCCCAAGCGTCACAGTAACCACCTAGAGGTAATGCATAGAGTTCTTGAATGATACGGTCCAATTCGCCATCCTCAGTACCCAAATCGCACCAGAAGGTATGCGGGAGGGTAACCGTTTTCTCTACGGTATTGTTGTTAGCTGCAAACACAACCGTAACTTCTCCTGCCGGAGCAGGGTTCGATACAGTAACAGCGCAAGTAGCGGTGAACGAACCGTCGGTAGTGGTGACGGTGATAGTAGCTGTTCCTGCTGCAACTGCGGTAACAACGCCGTTATCAACTGTAGCAACATTGGCATCGCTGGTTGACCATGACACGCTCTGGTCGGTAGCATTGTCAGGATTGACGGTAGCGGTCAGCGTCAGCGTCTCGCCGCCAACGGTCATTTGTGCTTCGTTTTGGTTAAGCGTTACGCCGGTAACGGCAACGGTGGGATCTGCGATGGTGAATACAATTTGTGAGACATTTACAAAATACGTACCACATGTAGTTTCGTTGGCCTCACCTGTCCACACAGCACCCGGGCTTGTTTGCGTCCAACCGCTTCCACCAAGAGCATTAATGTTCCCAGTGATTTCAATCTTCGAGAAGTTTCCTAAAGAAGTCGAGAACTTAAATGAGGCATCATTAGACATCCCCATCCATTCTCCAAACTCTCCATCAATCATTCCAGCCAATGCCGTTAACGTGACGCCATCTTTAGTGAATGATTGACCACCATCGTAAATTTGGATACTTGATAAGGTGCTGCTGTTCCACGTTACGGTGGTTGCAGCATACATGCCTACGCTCATGAGCGCGGCACAGAGAAATGTAAAGATTTTTCTCATAAATTCAATTAATTTAGTTAAATATTTGTTGTTAATTTTTTTCTTTGCAACTTTTGGCTGCAAAGATACACAAAAAAAATGAATTACACAAATTTTTATGCCACTTTCGCACAAAAAAGTGGTTTTTGATGCCAATTTGCTCCTTTTAGCGTGTTTGAGTCTACAAAAAGACCTCCAAACCGTTGATTTTGGAGATGCAGACATCGCGGACGGTGCGGATTTCGTTGGAGCGGAGAAACTTAATAGTGCGAGTACCCTTATAGAAATCGTACTTTAGGGAGATGACATTAGGGTACGAGACAAGTGAGCCGTCGGATTTGAAAACGACGAGATCCACGGGATCGGGGCGCAACATCATTTGTTGGGCGGTGGAGATGTGGATTGCTTGCATTATTCAGCTATTTTTTGAGCGAATAACTCGCTTAATGGAACGGAATGGTTGTGCATGATATCGGTAAGGGAAGCATGGAAGGTAGCGAAGACGTGTTCATCGGTGGTGACGATGGCGGACTCGTTACGATTACCACGGGTGAGGTTCTGCGAGGTGATGATAGAGACCGTCTGCCCGGCAGCGGACTTTATCAGGATCACCTTGGAATGGTTATCGGCGAGATAGGTGTGCTCGATGACGCGCGTGAGGAACGGCCAGAGGCGGAGCGTTTTCTGCGTAGCCTTGAAATCAAGGACGAGGTGGATAGTGTCCACCTTCCCTGATTTCTCGATGAAGAACAAGCGGCGCAGGAACTCCTCGGAGATGGAGAAGGAGGTCTGCCAAATGGTAGCCCTTCCGACCTGTTCGAGCACCCATTCAACGACATCGGCCACCTGCAAGGTGTTCGTCAGATAACACTGTAGCGGACACGATGCAAGCGGCTTGAGATAGTCATCTATGGACGCATTCCTCTTCATAATTTACTGCGTAAATCATGGAGTAATGGCAGCGCCGAGTTGCGAATGCGAGCATTCACTCGGCTTGCACATTGCTTCACGCCTTCGCCTTTTTAGTGGTTGACTTCTTGGCGGTAGCTTTCTTCGGCTTCGCTTCCTTCTTCACCGGCGTAGCGTC
>JAEEGK010032051.1_pt1 | contig 10310 bp, 9 predicted proteins | sample 8958771 | NCBI WGS metagenome assembly JAEEGK01 (sample SAMN16246547, study PRJNA631951) | gut metagenome | biome: gut microbiome; feature: rumen; material: SC-attached | host: Bos | place: Iran: Karaj | collected 2018-10 | reverse complement strand
CCAATTCATCATCGATGGCAGCACCGCGCAGTACATTCCTGCCTCTGCCGACACCTACGCCGCGGAGATCGACATTGATGTGGAGATTCGCAAAACCCAAGGCGATGAGCAGGTGGGCAAACTCCACTACATCCTCGTAAGCCCCGAAACGCGGGACTCGGTATCGCCCGAAAAGACCTATTTCAGCGACGTTCGCAACGTGGCGGTGCCCAACGGCGAATATTACCTCTATTTCAAACTGAAAGATGTGCATGGCAGCAGCGACACCCTCCATTATGTGGACTACATACAGGTGAATTATCCCGAGAATGAAGTGTCGGTGTCGGGCGTCTCGCTCTACAGCCGCGTGTCGCGTAGTGGAGAAGGCGGGGTTTTCTACAAATATGAGATGGCTACCACCCCTCTGTTTCAACAATATGCCCCCGAAAATTTGTACGCTCTCCCACACTCCGCCGAGATCTACAACACCGACAAGGTGTTAGGCGACGGCACTTTCATTGTGAAGGCCGAAATTGCGGAACTCGGTCGCAGAGCCGCACCCGAATACACCATGACCAGAACCATGAAGACTGCTCCGGCAGCCATTTTCATGCATATCTTCAATATTTATATGCTACCCTCCGGCAACTATAACCTCAACCTGTACGTGATGGATGCCGACTCCAACGTGCTGGCCACCTCCAGCGCCTTCTTCCAACGCAACAACCCACGGGTACAGATCGACCTCGACAACTACGACAACGTGGTGGTGGAGAATACTTTTGTGGAAAAGATGACCGATCTGAAGCAACTGCAAAACGACGTGGCGACACTCTTCCCCATCGGCAACCGCGTGGAGCAGGACTTTTTCACCCAGAACATGAAAAAAGTGCCGCTGGAACAACTGCAACGCTACTTCTACAGTTTCTGGCTGGCCCGCAACCCCAGCGACCCCGAAGGGGAATGGCTGGCCTATAAGAAAAAAGTGGAGTTTGTAAACGAAAAATACGGCAGCAAAGTTATCGCCGGGTTCCGCACCGACCGCGGTCGCGTATTTCTGCGCTACGGACCGCCGACCACCATCACCGAGGAGCCTTACGACCCGCAGGCCTCCCCTTACGAGATATGGCACTACTACGAACTCGGACAACAAACCAACGTGAAGTTCATCTTCTACAACCGCGACCTCGCCACCAACAACTACGAACTGCTGCACTCAGACTACATCGGAGAGATCAAAGACCCGGCTTGGCAGATGAAGTTGGTGAAAAGACTCAACCCGAACTCAAACCCCGACATCACCACACCTGATGACTACTGGGGCGGACATGCCGGCGAATACTACAAATACAACCGTCAGTAATGAAACGGGCTTTCGACATTGTGAGCTGCACCCTTGCCTCGCTGGTGCTGTTTCCCTTCGGACTCATCATCGCGCTGTGTATCGCGTGCGGGTCGAGGGGCGGCGTGTTTTACCGACAGACGCGCGTTGGGAAAGACAACAAAGATTTCAAACTTCTGAAATTCAGAACCATGCGTCCCAACGCTGACCAGCAGGGACTGCTCATCACGGTAGGGGCCGACAGTCGCATTACCCGCATCGGCGGTTTCTTGCGTAAATACAAGATTGACGAGTTGCCGCAGCTGCTCAACATCATCAAGGGCGATATGAGCGTGGTGGGACCGCGTCCCGAGGTGCGTCGGTACGTGGAGATGTACGATGAGCGCCAGCGGCGTGTGCTCACCGTGCGGCCGGGTCTCACCGACTACGCCTCGCTGAAGTACATTTCCGAAAGCGAGTTGCTGGCCGAAAGTGAAGATCCTGAAAAGACCTACATTGAGGAAATTATGCCCGCCAAATTGGAACTGAACCTCCAATACATCGAGAAACAATCACTAAAAGAAGACCTCAAGCTCATCTTCCAAACCCTGTTTTCCATTTTCAGGAAATAAGGAGGCGTTCATTGTCATTTGCAGGGAACATGGCAAACGACAATTCTAACGGCATATCTGGAGGTGGGTATTAATATGGGAATTCCTCGTAAACTTTGCCATCAAAGAGAATTCGTTCTGCAGCATCTTTGCCTTTGCGTTGCTTCCGTGTGGATTTTCCCTGATATTTTTCATGAGCGAGGTCGAAGGGTACTTGTCACTCATCGGGTCCACGCTGAGCCAGATGGAGAGGGTGGAGGTTCCGGCAAAGCCGGAATGGCAGTGCCGCGCCGGGGGAGGTGAAAATTGAGAATTGAAAGGTGAAAGGTTGTGGGGCATGGTGGGGGGGATTTGTTGATTGGTTTGGTGAGGTTTGATGGAGCGAAATTACAAAAATAAATCTACTCTATCTTAGTGCTTTGAGTTTCCTTTCTACGCTTAAAGAAATCATGCCACATAACGATGTCTTTATCTTGGGAAAAACCTAACCAATCTTCTCGAGTTTTAATGTCAAAAGCATATAACAGATGCGCATTAATACCGTATAAATCATATAATATGAGATTCGTGGCCCAATCATAGTTTTTATCATCCAACAATGAAAAAATCATCGACGTGTCCATTTGTGCATAATAGTCAAGTATTATCTGTTTGGGTTGATTTTCTATAAAAATATGATATTTCATAGGAGAATAAACGCTGTCCAATACGCTATATGAGGTAAATGTCATATTGAACCGTATGGTGCTATTCTGTATTATTGGACTCTGAGCAACAGCACGCATACTATTGTGCAAGAACAGGAAGACAAGAAAGATGGCGACTATGTGTCTATAAACCGCCCTGGCTTTGTTTCTCTCTCTGTATTTGAAATTCTCTAATTTTTTTCCCTTGTTCATAGTAGTGTTCTTTTGCGTTTCTACCATATTCATCTATAAAAAAGTCTGATTCTTTGATTTGATTAAATAATTGTCTTCTATTAATAACACCTTCTTTGTACTGACTTTTCAAGTCATTCATCAACTCATTATTGGGGAAAGAGTAATCTATTTCTGATGCTACAATGATTTGATTAGCAATCCCTTTAGCCTCTATTTGGATAGCGTTTTCTGAATATTCTTCGTATGAAATAACACCAAATCTAACATTCTTGTCATTTTTCTGTAATCTTTTAGAATTGATTATGTTTGTCATTTCGTGTGTTAGAGCAATTACATTCTCGCAATCAGAGTTACAATCATTAAGCGTTATTGTTTTTGCTTGAGAAGAAGTAGATGATTGGAGTCCAAAACTAATTATATCTGACAAGTTCTTTATTGTAAGCCCTGCTTTGTGAAACAATGTCCGAAAAGTTTTCGACTTGAACCCCATATTTACTATTCTATTTAATCTGGGGTCATCTACCTCCCTCCCATCCTCATCCACCAGCCGCACCGGATTGTTCGCACAATACGTGTACGGAGACGTGCTCGGGGTACTTGTCCGCCAGCGGGTCCACGCTGAGCCAGATGGAGAGTGTGGAATGGTAGTGCCGCGTACACAGCCCAGTTGCGACCGACATGGACAATGGATTCCAACAATTGTTCATAAATCAAATTTGAGCCGCCAAAGTTACAAAACTTTTGGTTATGTTTGCACCCAGCTTTAATTTTTCTTCCATCTAACTAAATCATTGATAAGTATGCCATCTACAATGGTTTATATTGAATTTACAAAAGAAAAACGGGACAGAACCGGGACAGGTATGCACGCACACTTTGCTGCGAAATCAACCGGAAACTGTATGAGGGATGGAACCCATTTCTGGAAAATGACGCTTACTTCAGCGGCACCTCGATGCAGAAGGGCATCAAGGAATTTCTGGAAACCAAAGGCAAAAATGTCCGTCCCGACACGTTCAGAAGTTACCACTCATATCTCAAATGGTTCAACGGTTTCCTGCAGAGGAGCGGAAAAAAACAGATGCCAGTCAAAACCTTTACAGAACGCGATGCAGAAAAGGCGATGAAGGAGCTTGACGCGCGCCCTAATATAGGGGCGGCCACCTATAACAGCTATCTGGAGTTTTTCCGCAACCTGTTCAACTACTTCATCAACCGCAACTGGTTGAAAGAAAACCCTTTCAATCGCATATCGAAACGGAAGGAAGAGCAGAAGCGCCGTGACCTCATCCCTCCTCATGTCCGACAGCAAATTGCGGACTATTTTGTGAAAACACAACAGATCCCCTACCTTTATATTATGCAGTTGTGCTACCGCTGCCTCATCCGCCCCAAGGAGATTCTGATGCTGAAAATCAAGGATATAGATTTTGTGGAGAACATCATCAACCTGCCCGCCGAGGTGGCCAAAAACCACAACGCCCGCACCATAGGCATTCCGGCCGAAATCATGGCCTACCTTAACAATCTGCGCAACCATGAACCCAACGAGTACATCTTCTCCAAAGGCTATCTTCCCGGCTCCGAGCTGAAGACCTCGAAGGACACGGCAAGGACATGGGCACAGATGCGCGAACAACTCAGTCTGCCGATGAAATACCAATTCTACTCATTGAAAGATACCGGAATCACCGAACTGCTTGAACGGGGCGTGCCGGCCAAATACGTGAAAGAGCTTGCCGATCATAGTTCATTGGAGGTGACGGAGCGTTATATGCACAAGACGGAAGCTAAGATAATATTGAAACACAACACGTTGGAGTTCTGCACAAGCATATAAAACTATTGGACTGCTTCTGTGTTCGCTTTTTCCAGCGGACCGTTAGGCACGCAATAGCCACCGTATTTTCTGCCACCAACGCGCTCAATCATCCCTTGTTTCCTGAGTTCAATGAGGCAGCGCTCAACGGTACTCTGTGAATAATGCGTCTCGGCGATGATGTCCGCCGAATGGCAGTTCGGGTGGCTTCCTATGAAGGCAAGCACCTCCAAAATTTTATCATCCGGTGGGGTTATCGGCTTCCGTTTGCCTGTCCGGCGGACCGTTTTCTCCTTGACGGCCTTATCGTCTGTCTCCGTCGGAGAATTTTGAATGCCTTTGTCATTTTGACCCTCCTTTTCCTCCACGGCCGAAAAGGTTTGAATACCCTCCCTTACCCTCTTAGCGACCTCATTACTGGTCCTGGGGTCCAGTGTGAATTTGGTGGGGGATTCTTCCCACGACATCTGTTTCATCGTCACTTTGTCGTCTTGGCATGACTCAATGTAGCGAAAAGGCACCAGTAGATTTTTGGTCAGACGGACGAACTCCTCCTCTCCCAACAACTGATCAAGATGCTTCATGGAGCCGAGCCGTGTGTAATGATTGTTCTGCACCGTAAAGACTATGGTGAAATTCTGTTGTTGGCGACAATAGAAGATGTCGTCAACGGGGACCAGTTGAACATTGCTGTCCTTGTCGGTGACATCCAGTTTGCGAAACTCCCGATAAACAACCTGCACCTCCTTTTCCAACAAATGGCGCAGCTGCTGCCGCTCCCTAAACAGATAAGGGAAAAAATTCAGGGCGAGATTGCGCCCGGCCGTAAAAAATAGGGTTGTTGAAAAGAAATTATAGAAACCGACATATTGGATGAGCTGAGCATTGCATGACATGATATTGGGGTAAGCAATGGCAAGGTCAATGACAGCAACCGCTAAAGCGATGAAAACCACTGCCAAACAGTATATAACGGACGAATACTTTTTGTAAATCTTCGGATAAAGCAGGAAATAATTGGCATACAATGACCCCAGCAAAAGAATCGCAGAGAGAGATTCCTTGAACAAACTTCCTGTAAATGGGCGTAGGATGGAATTGCGAACAAAAAGCCAAATCGTAATAGCGCAGAACAGGACATTCAGCAGAATAATGACGATTGTTTTCAGGTGTTTCATAGTGGTAAAATTTAAATAGATTTGCAAAAATAGTCAATTCTTCGATACCCATCTATCAAAATTGTCTTTTCCGTCTCACAAAGACCCACTCCGACGGAATAAACCGCAATAAAGCGAGATAATTTATAATATACTGATTATCAATATAATACCCCCCCTATTAAAACCAGCAAAAACAAACACTCGTCACATTTTTGGTGAGAGTGGACACATTTTTGGTGAGAGGGAATAAAAATCGCTCAAACTGGTTGTAATTTTGCAGTCGCAAAACCAACATTTAACCACTAATAAAAACTAAAAACTATGAAAAAAGCATTAACATTGACATTGCTCGTGGCCATATTGCTTGCAGCATGTGTGAAAGAGACCCACAAGGATATTGAATCATGAAGCAGATCATGCACTACAAAGCATACTAAATCCACAACAACAACGTTTAGATAAAAAGACACAGGATGACCAATATGACAATGCAGAAGAAAGAAGAGTGATTACAGGATCAGAACAAGCAACTGCATTAAAACATGGAGAAATAAAAGAAGGACAAGTCACACGAAAGAATCATCGCTCATACCCTTATTATGTAGACTCACCGACTTCTACTGGCACTGCCGTTATAATTGTACCTCAAGATTAACCACAATTCAGAACTATTATGAAAATTAAGCTTTTTATTTTCCTTTTAATACCATACATTTCAACATTTTCACAAGTTGACTGGCCAAATCATTGTATAGATAGTATAAGAATTGATTATATTTCTATGTCTGATTTTTATTTCGCACAAGTTACACCTTATGATTTTGACAATATGCTCGCACATCGTGATTCAAACACACATCGTGATCCAAAGAAGATAATAATTGAAAATGACACAATCTGCTTAAAAGTGGAAGCTGCTTTGAGTGAATTACAAAAGAAAACTTCTGCAAACGGTTTAGATGTTCGCAGAAGACTAACTCTTTTTTGTAACGGCGAATCCCCTATAAAAGTGTATATCAGTCAATTCTTCGTATGTGTTAATAATGTATTATATATTTATTCAGATGAATTGAAAAGTATTATCGAACCACTTATAGAGGATGAGTAGAATAGATTACAAATTTACCCTATTTCCGCAAACACTCTCTCATAGCCCATGCCGGGTGTACACCTACAACCGCCTCGACTCCGTCATCTGTCCCGAGACCCCTATCAACAACGTTTATTACACCTACGGCAGTCCCACTGCGACCCGGGGTCTGCGTGGTAGAATCATTCTGTTGGAGGATGCTTCAGGCTATCAGACATTTTTTTACGGAAAAATGGGCGAGGTTACGGAAAATATTCATACTTTTGCGCTCCCGAACGAAACGCAACCCTACACTTTCAAAATGAAATACTGTTATGACAGCTGGAACCGTGTACAAAACATCACCTACCCTGATGGTGAGGTGGTGAAGTACTGGTACGACCGGGGCGGCATGCTGCGCCGCATGGATGGACGGAAAGGCACGCAGTCTTTTAGATACATTGATGAGATTCATTACAACCGCTATGGGATGAAGGATGCGCAGTGGTACGGCAACGGCACACATGTGAAGTACAGCTACGACACGCTGCTGCGCCTGTCGCTGTTGGAGAGCTGGGATGTGCTGGGGATGATGCAGGAGGTGTCGTACAGCTACGACAAGGCGGGCAATATCACCGGCATACAGAACAGCGCGGGCATGGCTGCCAGCGGCTTGGGAGGCGCCTACACCATGAGCTACGCCTACGACAGCCTGTACCGGCTGCAGGGCAGCACCGGTGGGCTGAACGGGATGAAGAACTACAGCTACTGTCTGGACATGGCCTACGAGGCCAACGGGCGCATCCTCCGCAAGAGCCAGCTGGCGCGCACGTTTACCAGCACCTCGTCTGACACGCTGATGAACTATGCCCACCTGTACAACTATGGCACGGCACCCGTGAACAACCGTGTGCAAAGCGTGGCCGACACCGTGGGAGGTGGTCCCGCACAGACATTCAGCTGGGATGCCAACGGCAATATGCTCACACATATCACAAGCATGGGAACAAGAACCCACTGCTGGGACGAGCTGAACCGCCTGCAGGGCAGTTCCGACAAGAGACACAGTGCCTGCCACCTGTATGACGCCGGCGGCGATCGGTTCTACAAGTTCTCGGGGACACCGGATATCATGTACGTGAACGGACAGTGGTACACCTACCTCAACTTCTCCGACCCCACACTGTACGCCTCACCCTACCTGGTGGCCACTAACAAGGGCTACACCAAGCACTACTATGCCGAGAGCGAGCGCATCGCCAGCAAGATAGGCGGCGGCGGCCTGCAGAACCTGCACGCCGTTTGTGATGAGCTCTACACCGACAACACCAGCGCTGGCTCAGCACATGTACTCCCCCGTCCGTATGCCGAGCTCCCTGCATTGGACTTTGAGGCCAAGCGCGACTCCAGCAAGATGCATCTGAAGCGCCTCGCCGGTTGTATCGAGGGTGAGATGGGCGAGATAAAGGAGAATATCCTTGTGGTGCTGAACCAGTATCAGACCTCTCCTCATTCCGAAGACGAATGCTACTGGTACCACCCCGACCACCTCGGCAGCGCCAGCTGGGTGAGCGATAAGGCTGGCAAGGGCATCCAGCACCTGTACTACCTGCCGTGGGGCGAAGAGCTGGACAACCAGCGGGCCACCGACTACGCAAGCCGCTACACCTTCTCGGGCAAGGAGCGTGACGAAGAGACCGGCTACGGCTACTTCGGCGCAAGATATTACAACTCGGATTTGAGCATCTGGCTATCGGTGGATCCGCTGGCCGACAAGTACCCCGGACTGTCTCCGTACACCTATTGCGCGAACAATCCGGTGAAGTTGGTGGACCCGGACGGGAGGGATATTTGGGAGTTTGATGACAGTGGTAATTTAACAAAGGTGGGAGAATCCGACTTTGATGAATTTCACAAAGTTGATTATTATGGGAATAGAACAGGAGAAAGTTTACTTTTTGACAGGAAAGTCGTCCTTGACGATTTTTGTATTGACGGTAAACATAGCAGTTCATACTACATTGAGGTAGAGAACGCGGATGATGCATTTAAAATATTTTCCTATATGGCAGAATGTGCGTTGAATAGGGGCGGGGAATTTGCTTTCGCAGTAACTGAAGATAACAGGGGAATAGTAGGTGGCGATTTGGGGGCTATTATTGGGCAAAGTTATGCCATGGGAAATTTATTAACACACAATAAGAGAGGGTATGTTTTTACAGAAGCATGGCACAACCATTACGACAATGGATGTCCAAGTCAATATGAGCCCGGACTAGATGACATTAACCTTGCCTCTAAATATCCAGGCATATCATTCTATATTCTAACTCAACGTGGCTCCATATTTTATGATGGAAATACTCCACCCGCAAAGCTTTGTCCAGAAGAACGTAGAAATCTACTTGACCTTGACGGCTTTGAAATCACAGCACCTGATCCCAGAAAGCACTAAACATGGAAACAAAGAGAAGCATTTTTTTTATTGTATTTGTAATCATGTTTGGGAAAATTTCCGCCCAAAATGATTCGTGTTATGTCCTTCCCGAAATGGTAAATACCCATCCGGCTTTCACAGCATTATTGGATTCTGTCGTGGGATGGACAAATTGCCTCCCCTCATACGAACCACGATTATATGACATTTATATAAAAGATTCTGTGGATGCAACTGGACAAAAGGCTATCCTCCTGTTTATATACAGATCATCGAGCATCAATAGCCAATGGGATGAGGGGTGTGCGTGGACCCAACATAACAACGCATGGTTTTTATGGAAACAGTGCACCCATATTCCGGGATTGAATCTTGCAGAATGTATAGGTACAAAAGAAATCATCCTCGGAGATATGGAGGTGATAAGGGATTATCTGCCTCTTGTGGAATGTGCATTTTGGAAAGGAGAATTTTGGGTCTTGAATGTTTGCGGATGGGGGCCGTGCAAGCCCAAGGAGATGTCATTCCCCATACGCATTACCCCATGATAACCAATAAATATGAAAGTAAAACTCTTCACTTTATCTTTTTTAATGTTTTTCATTCTGCCCGTGGGGATGAATGGTCAAGAACTATGTGACGATTGTGCATTACGGATAGTTGAGGATTCCCAACACAACAACTGCTGTAACGAGTGTCTTGTAAATTATTATACCGCCCGATTGAAACAAGATATTACGCATGGCAATCTTTTGGCAGATGATGTGTACACCAAAACAGAAGTGACACAAATGCCCAAAATCTCTGATAGCATATCGAGCAATTTCACAGTGAGTAATGTCAGAAGAACCGTCGGATATTACTTGGATGATAATAATGTCTTACATCGTGGCGATTTCTTTTTAGTTTCATTAGAACAAGAAGAGAATGCTCTCCCCAAGCTGTCATCTATAGTGCTCATAACCAATAATGACGAGCAATTTATCAAAGGCCAATCCTACCAATTAGCTTTATGCCCCTATTTCAAAAGAGA
>JAEEGK010032049.1_pt1 | contig 10310 bp, 5 predicted proteins | sample 8958771 | NCBI WGS metagenome assembly JAEEGK01 (sample SAMN16246547, study PRJNA631951) | gut metagenome | biome: gut microbiome; feature: rumen; material: SC-attached | host: Bos | place: Iran: Karaj | collected 2018-10 | reverse complement strand
TATAATGCTGTTAAATTTTGATATTCTTCTGTATTTGAATTAGTATTTGTTATAATACTTATTGATTCTTTATCTTCATTAAAAAAAACTAAACTTGGTTTTATGTCATCGAAATTTATTGATTTTTTAACTAATAAAGCTATAATTGCATTTTCTTTTGCTTTTTTTAAATTAGATGATGTAATAATTTGCTCATCTAAAATATTTTGATATGCACTTGATATAAAATGTTTTGTTAATTGAATAAATGAATTTATAATAAAGCTCCTTATTGTTTTTAATCTATTTCTATTTCCCCATCTTATTAATTCATTTAATTGTTCAACACTTAAATAAATATTATTTGTTAAATTTTTTAATTGACCTGCTAAAATATCTATAAATGAATTTATTTGATAATAAGTTGATTTTGAATTAGGAAAATATTTTTTAATTAAATTTTCACATTCTATTTGTGATAATGGTTGATTAATTATTATTTTTTTTTTATTTTTTGAATTTATTGATAAATTAGGAATATAAATATCTTTTTTATCAATTTTGTTTTCTTTTAATAATTTTAAATAATTACATACAATTTGTATGTTTGATGTTAAATTATTATCAATCTCAAGTGGAGGTAAATTTTCTTTATTAATTTTTTCTTTTTGAAAATAATTTAAAATTGGATATTCATCAAAATAATTAATAAATCCATAAGGGATTTCAATTATAATTTTTATCTCTTTGCCATAATAAAAAATATTTTCATTTATTCCATAATATTTTGTAATAAGAAAAGAAAATAAAAATTCTCTAATTAATTCATTTTGATTTGAATCATTTAAATCAATATGTAATCCAATATTTCCTTTTTTAAGTTCTAATAATCTATTTAAAATATCTTTTCTTGTTATATCACCTCCAATTGGAAAATAAATATATTCATAATTGATTAACGAAGAAAAATAATTTTTTATTATTCTTGATTTTCCTACTCCAGATGCATCTGAATAATATACTTTAATATCATTTTCATCTATTAATTTACATTCATCAATTACTGAATTATTATCTTTTTGTTTAGTAAATAAATCAAATATTTGATGTCCAGAAATATTTTTAATTTGAATAATTATATCATTACTGTTATCAATATATAAAAATAATAAACAAACTTTAATTTTTTTTCTTTCTTTTTGATAAAGTTTTTTAATTAATTCAAGCATTAATTTTTTATTTGATACAGATAAATTTTCTGGGGTTAATATTAAAAATAAACAATGATAACTACATTTAATTGCTCTATATAAAAATGAAATAATTTCTTCTTTAGAAGTATGAAAATTACAATAAAGAAAAGTTTGAGCAATTGGAAAATTTAATGTTAATAATTTTGATGCTTTAACACTATTTTTTACTATATCAATATTTGTAGTTTTATATGTATAAATTCCAGTTATATTATTATTAATTATTTTTGCATTTTTATAAATATTTTGAATAGTTAAATTATTAATTTTTAATAATTTATTTATATAATCATTTGTATAATTATACATATCGTTTAATTTATCATTTGTTTCTTCATATTTTAGATTAGTAACTGATTTAGATGAATTATTATTAGTAAGAAATTTATTTAAATAAAAAATATCAATTTCATTTTTTTTAATAATCCAAGAATAAATAATATTAAATTGTTTTCCATATATTAATCTCATTGTTTCATTTTTTTCATATATTTCTTCTTCAGTTATTTCTTGTTTTTCAATGATCTCTTTTAAATTATTAATTAATTTTTCAATTTCTATATCTTCTTCATTTATTTCATTATTTTTTTTACAAGATACTTTTCCTTCTCTTATTGATATTTCATAATTTAAATATTCATAATATCCTTTATTAGCAATTATATTTAAATTTGCAATAACTTCTATTATTTTTGATATAATATCTACAAATTTAAAACAAATTTCATAAAAAGCATTATCATTTTTATCATCTCTTTTCCTCATTAAAGCATTATCTTTATAATCTAAAATATCTTCAAATTTTCTTTTCTCTTTTTCCTTCTTTCTATAATCATAATCAATTTCACAAATATATTCTGAATTTAAATATTTCAAATTAAATGTACTTTTTTTATAAATTAATTCAATATTATTTTTTGCTAATGAATCTTTATCTAAATGATCAGAATATAAGCTAGATAATTCATAAAATTTTCCATTAATATTTTCTAAACTAATTTCTAATTTTGAAAATCTATTAATATTTATAACATTAATAAAGTAATCTAAAAATTCTTTTAAATTATTCTTTTTTTTATTTTTTAATTCTTGAATAAAAGAAACTGCAATTTCTAATGATTCAAGATCATTAGCATCAATATTATAGGATTCGATATCTTCACCTGCAAAATCATGTAAATTTCTAATATCTTCTGCTGTTTTATTATTAAGGAATTCAAATATTCCTTCATTCGAAAATAATTTATTTAATATATCATAATATTTTGAAAATTCATTTATTATATTCAAATTAAGAGATTTTATTTGTTGATTAATTGTTATTAAATCCTTTAAATTAATATTAGATGAAAGTCTATTATAAAAATTATTTAATTCTATAATTAATTCATTATTTTCATTTGAAGGAATAAATTTCAATATTAATTTTTTTACATTTGAAATGTGGTTTATCAATTTATCTTTTTGATGAATATAAATTATTTGTTGTTCTGGTTCAATTAAATTAACTTTTTGATTTTCATAAAAAAGTTGTTTTAATATTAATATTTCATTTCTTAATTCTTTTTCAGTTTTTATTTTTAAAATTATTGAAATTAACTCATCTTCATGTATTAATTTTAATTTTAGACTATCTAAAAAAACTTTTATTCCATCAAATTTTTGATGTGCTTTTTCTAATAATTTTAATTCATTTATATCATTTTGATTCATTGAATCTTTTATTGATTCATAAATTAATAAAAAAAATTTTGAGCGTTCTCTCTTTTTTGTTTTTAATGCATTTGAATAATATAAATCTTTTTCAAATATTTTTAAATTTACATAATCAATAACAACTTTTAAAGATTTTTTTGTATTTTCTAATTTAATAAATAATTCATTTCGAGAAATAGGGAAATAAATTTTAAAATAATGAATGAGAATTTCAAGTTCATCAATATTTTGTTTGGCTTTTTCGTTCATTGAAAAAATGTTTTTTTTCCTATTTTCAATTGATTCATTTTCATTGTGGAATATACATTTTAATCTATCATCTAATTTATTTAATTTATTTAATTTATATATTTTTTCAATTTTATCAAAAGTATAATTTCCATTTATTAATAATTCTTGAATAGATAATAAATTTATAAATGTTTTAAAAAAAAATTTTGTTTTGGATAATTGTTCATTAGTTAAAAAATTTCTATCCAACAATTCTTTAAGAAAACTAAAATTTATACTTTCTTCTTTATAGAAGTCTTCTTCATTAATAATTTTTGAATCATCTAAATTGTTAAAAATAATATTGAGATAAGATGGATTTGATAGATTAAGTATTATAAAATTTAATAAATGTTCTGAATTTAAGTTATTTATATGGGATAAAAAGAAATTGAATATATCTTTAGGAATATTATGTTCAAAATATAATATTATTATTGAATAAATATGTGATAAATAATTATCATTTAATACTTTTAAATTATTTAATAAATTTGTAATACTAATCTTATATTGTATACTTATTCTAATTGTATTTAAAACTAAATCAGATAATTTTTTTATTTCATAATTCTGAGAATTTGGAATTAAATTAGTTAGATATTTATTAAAATTAGATGCAATTGTTTTATATTTAATTTCATCTGCAGGATATAATTTATACATAATTTCTATATGCTCAATTAATAATATTTTTTTGAATATTTTTTCAATAAAATCATTAAATCCATTTATTTTTTCAAATTCAATTGATTTAAATTTTTCAATAAAATCATTATTTATATTTGCAAAATTAAATTGATTACCAATATCAATCCCTTTAAAATCTGATAAATCTAACTTTTTATTTTGATATATAATAAGTAAATCTAAAATGTCATAAATATCAAATGTTTTAATTAAATAATTTAATAGATTTTTTAAATAATGTTTATAATTTCCAATCCAACTTGTACAATTAAATAAAGGATTTTCAAACCAATCATATAAACAAAGATATTTTCTCAGTTCATTATTGTCAAAAAAAAATTTTTGATAAGATAAAGTAAAATTTTCATTTAAAATAATTTGTTTATTTGATAAAATTACACATAAACTCTTATATATATATTCTAAATTATCATCTTGAAGAGGTTCAGGAAAGTTTTGAATGTAGAATTTTTTTTTAATATTCTTTCGTAAAAAATCATTTTTATTCATTAAAATTGTAATATATATGTTTCTATTTAATGATAATTGAAGTAAATTATATATTTGTTTTATATTAGATAGATAATTAGATAACAAATTTAATTCTTCTATTTCAAAATTATTAAACAATTTTGTTGAGTTAAAAATAATTTCTAACAAATCATTTTTATTTTCACATTTTTCAAAATATTCAAAAAATTTTTTAGGTTGGTAAAATTTATAAAAAATTAATCCTAATTTATCTAAACCATTTTGTAAATCTTTTTTATTTTTGTTAAACAGGTTATTAAATTTATCTCTAAATTTAATTGTTAACCCATTAATTATATTCTCATAAAAAATAGGATTCATTAAATTTGGATTTTCAAATGAAAATTGTTTTTTATTTAATAAATTTATAATTTGTTGAAATTTTGTTTTTGTAAAACATTCTCTAACTAATGAAATAATTAATTCAAATTGAATATCATTATTTTCAGAATCCAATTCTGATATTATTTCATTTATTAAATTTTCTTTATTGACATTTTTATTTTCTAAACAATAATCCAAATATATTTTAAATTCTTGGAATTTATTTAATTTAATATATTTTATTGATTGATAAAATGCATTATAACTATTAAAAATTGAATAAGACTTATTAAAGTTAATACCAAAAAAAAATTTTGATTTCAAATTTGGATCAATTGTAAGGTAATTTGTAGAATATTTCATATTGTTATATTCAAAATATAAAGTAAAATATTCTTTGTTTTTTATTTCTTTTTTAGTTCTTGCTATTAAATGATAAATATTTAAATCTTTCCTTTCACTTCCAACAATATTTACAATTTTTCTTTTTTCAAGTTCAAATGATAATTTTGAATATTCAAATTGAATTTTACATTCTTTTTTTTTATTATTAATAGGTATATTAACAATAAAATGGAAAGACATTTTTTTATATTAAAATTTATAAAATAGTTTTTTATTTATTAAGATAATTATTAATTTAATAATTTTCTTGATCAATATTTAATTAAGAAAAAAAAAATTATTTTTAATTATCTATTTCTAATTAGGATGATATTTTAATTATTTAAATATATTAAAATTGAAGATAATAAAACAATTTATATTATTTTTTTATTTTTTTCAAATATAAAAAAACAATATTAATTAAATAAAATATTATTTCCTAATATATAAAAAATAATATATATACCATAACTCATATACATAATAAATCAATAATAATAATATTCAAACAATCCAAACTTATAAATTCAAATCAAGAAAAAAAAACTAACTAGGAACAATATAATAATTAAGAGCACATGAAAAATTAGTAATAACATTATCAACTTTATAAGATTTAATAGCAGTATAATAACTATCAATCATAATCCATTTTTTACTATCAAAATCATATCTTTCACAAACTCCTTCAACACTTCCTCCAAATACAAAAATATTTCTTTCCCAATAAAAAGCAGAATTATAAGTAGCTCTAGGGCAAATCATTTCACTACTTTTATACCAAATATTTCTTCCTTCATTTTTACTACCAATTTTCCCTTGCAAGACATTACTACTAGTTTGATAAAATTCATTTATTCCACCTAAAATAAATATAATTTGATTATAATTAATTACTCCTATTCTTGCTAATTTTTCAGGTAATTTAATTGGATAAGTTGTCCAAATATCAGAATAAATATCATATTTTTCTATTGAAGATAATAATTGTTCATTATAAACTCCACCAAACACAAAAATACTTCCTTTATATATAATACAACCAAAAAATGCTCTTGGATGATTTAAATTTGATATCATTTCCCATTTATTTCTCCTAATATCAAATCTTTCACAATTTTTTAGTGTTGATAATATTTCATCTTTTCTATCATTATGTTCATATCCTCCTATTGAATATAAATAATTATTATAATAAATAGTAAAATGACCATATCTTCTCATTTGCATTGATTTAAGTGAATTTACTTCATTAATATTATTAGAATTTATTTCAAAAACTAAATTTGATGATTCATCATTAAAACTTTTACATCCTCCTGTTAATATCATTTTTTGACCTGGAATTGTACATATTGAAGAATATCTAAATGTTCCTAATAAACGAGATTTATCATTTGTATAATATATTATTTCCCATTTTGATTCTGTTATTATATATTTTAAACAATAATTTGCTTCACCAAAACAAAATATTGATATATCATTCATTTCTTGTTGAGGATAATTATTTATTTTTGGTAATATTATTTCTTGATTTCTATTCATTATACTTTTTCTATTTCCTGCACTTGGGATTTTATTTCTTATTTTATATTGATTTTGTTCTATTAAATTATTATTATGATATTCATTTTGAGATGATATTGAATTTCTATAATAATTATTTCTATTTATGTTATTATTTTTATTTTGATATTCATTTTTTTGACTGTATTGATATCTTCTGTCTAAATTTAAATTATTTGTTCTATGATTTGCTGAGGAATTTCTATAATGATGAGATAATTGATTTCTGTTATAATTTGTATTATTTATTTTTGGATTTTCTCTTGATTTTATTTTTAATTTTTTTTCTTTTCTTTTTGGTATTCTATATCTTGCTTCACTTAAATTTCCATCACTTGAATAATTTTCTGTTTTTGATGATTCTGTACTTGAATTATTTGGTTGAATTCTTTTAATATAATTATTAATTTCATTATCAAATTCATGATTAAAATCAATTGCACCATTTATATTATTATTATTTTTTTCATTTATATTCTTATTATTATTTTTTATATTTATTTTACTATTAGAATCATCAGTTTCTTCTAAAGATTCTTCATCAAAAGGATAACAAATATTTTTAGGGTCAATTTTTTCTAATAAATGAAGTAAATCAGAAGTATTAATTGGAGTTGGTTTCATTGAAGGATCAATTGTTAATTCTGCTTTTAATGAAATTTCAGTTTTATATAATCTTTTAATATCCATTGCACTTTTATGTAAAAAAGAAGTAAATTCTTCTATTTTTTTTAATATTTTAGCATCAGAAAAATTTTCTAAATTTTTAGTTAATTCATCATTTATATGTGTAATTCTTTCAATTTGAATTTGATCATTTTGTAAACAAGACTCAATTTTTTTAAACCTTTTAATTTCATGAAAATATTTATTATTATATTCTTCAATAATTAAAACTTTCTTTTCTTCAATTTTTTTAATAATCTCTTCAAAAGACTTAGTAACAATTTGAATTTGATTAACTTTTTGTTTATCAACATCATCCATTTTATTTTCAGCACTACTTTGATTATCTTGATTAACTTTTTCTAAATTTTTCAAAATTTTTCCAAAATCTTTAACATTATTTTTAATAATAGTACTCATATCTTCTAATAAAGTTAAATGATGTCCATTATGAGTTTCAAAAATGCATTTAGAACAAACTGCAGTTGTACAAGTTTGACAAAAAAATTCAATTTCTTTATCTTTATGTTTAGTACAATATTCAATTTGATTTAAATTATTATTATTAGAAATATTATTTTCTTCTGTTATTTCTTCATTTGAATATTCATTTTCTCCTTCTTCTTTACTATTATACATACTTTCACTTTGATTTGAATTACTATGAATTAAACTTAATATCATTTGATGTGGTTTTAATTGTTTTAAATTTACTGTTGATAAATCTAATCCACATTGTTGACAAAAAAATTTTTCACCTGGTTTTATATTTTTAACACAATTTAAACATAATGGATGTGAACATGGAAGTGTCATTGGCATATGTTCATTTTCGTCAAAGGGATTTTTACAATTATCACATAATGGTCCGTCCATTTATTAAATATTTTTTTAATGTGTATTTTTTTTATTTTTATATATTTTCCTTTTTTTATTTTTTTTAATTATCTTTTCAAATTTTTTTAAATTTAATTTTTTTTTATTTTATTTTTTTATTTTTAATTAATTTTTTTATTTATTTTTAATTTATTTTTTTAATTTATTTTATTTTGATTTTAATTGTTTTTCTATTAATTGTTGATTAACTGCATTCAATTGTTCATTTTTGTTTTTTATTAATTCATCAATATTATCCATATTTTTTTTAATAGATTCTAATTTTCTATCACAAAATTTTTCTGCTTTGTCAATTGTAGTTTCAATAAAAAAATTTGCTCCAATTTCAACTGTAACTCTTTTAACATCTGAACATTTTCCTGGTATATATAAACTACTTGTCATTGGTACTAAAATTTCTTTATCTTGATATGTTTTTAAATCATTTATATATTCTTTATTATCTAAAAATTTATTATGTGCTATTCTTAAACTTGAATAATATGATGAATAATTTGATATTTCTTGTTCAATTTGTCTTCCTACATAATCTAATTGATCAATTGATAATTTTTCTAAAGGAACTTCTTTAATTTCCATTTATTTTAAATAATTAAATAAAAAAAATTTCAAAAATAAAAAAAAATAAATTAAAAAAATAAAAAAATAATTCAAATAAATTCTTCATTTATCACTAATTTAAGTTATAAAAAAACCAAAATAATCAAAAAAAAAAAAAAAATAAACCAAAACAAAAAAAAAAAATTATGCAATTTCTCCCATTTCATAATCACTTCTATCTCTATACTTCCTTCTATTTCCAATAGAATTTTCACTATTACTTCTCCTATAATATCTACTAGAACTTCTTCTTCTATAACTTCTACTTCTACTTTTATAATTTCTACTTCTTGAACTATAACTTCTACTTCGACTTTTATAATTTCTACTTCTAGAACTATAACTTCTATAACTTTTATAACTTCTACTTTTACTTCTATAACTTCTACTTCTATCTCTTTTATTTCCAATATATTTATTATTATTTCTACTATAACTTTCACTATTATCACTTTCATTAATTTCTCCTTTTTCAATTTCATATTTATTTCCTTTTATTAAATTAGGAAATTGTTTTTTTATTTTTTTAATATCATTATAAACACCTTCTGGAAAATCTCTTTCATTTTCTCCTTTTCCGCCACCGAATTTTCTAGGTAACCAATTTTCTTTTCTTCTTCCTCTTTCATGATCAACACAATAATATTTTTTTCCTAATTTTCTCTTTGATTTTCCTTTATAAATATATTTCATTGGTGATGAATGAGCAAATTCAATAAAAGCATATCCTCTACTTTTTCCTTGGAAATTTCTAATTAAACGTACTTTTTTAATTTCTCCAAAAATATCAAATTCACTTTTTATTTGTTTTTCATCAACATTTCTATCTAATTTATACACTATTATTGTTTTTCTTGGATCAGAAGTTGCATTTGGATTTAAATTTGGATTCCCTAAAAATTAAATTTTTATTAATTTTTTTAACTATTATTATATTTACATTCTTTTATTAATTGTTTATTTAATTCAGATTGTTTATCTAATTTTTGAATAATTGATTTTAATTTTTGTACATATTTTGAATCTTTTTCTTCTTTTGGTGGAGATGATGTTTTTTCAAAATATGATAATATGTTTTTTTGATTTCCATTATCAAATATTCCTGTATATTTTCTTCTTATTCCTTTATAAGGAATTGGAATATATTGTAAAGGAGGTCTTGCACGGAATAATATGTTTATGTGAGGGGGAAGTTCTGGCTTGCATACAAAACCTAATTCACTTGGAGGAATTTTAGGTATTGTGTTAAATTGTATCAAGTTTTGCATTTTTATATATTATTTTTTTATTTTTTTTGGGTTTTGTTTTATTTTTTTTTTTTAGATTTTTTTTTTATTTTTATTTTTTTATTTTTTTTTTTTAATTTTTTTATTTTTTTTAATTGTTAAAATAATAAATATTGGTATAGGAATATAATAAATATTATTA
>JAEEGK010032047.1_pt1 | contig 10311 bp, 5 predicted proteins | sample 8958771 | NCBI WGS metagenome assembly JAEEGK01 (sample SAMN16246547, study PRJNA631951) | gut metagenome | biome: gut microbiome; feature: rumen; material: SC-attached | host: Bos | place: Iran: Karaj | collected 2018-10 | reverse complement strand
CCCTGCGGCGCTCGTTCCTCTCCTCTCTGCGGCGCTCAGTCCTCTGTTCCCTGCGGGGTCTCTCTTCGGATTCCTCGCCGTTCTCGGATGTGAGGCCGTTCATCTCCATGTACTGGTCGCCGGGGACCTTGTTGCGGAGACACTTGGTGAGCTGTTTGGCTGAAAGTTCTTCGACCTCGTGTGCACGGGGTGCCCTTGCGACGAAGTCGATCTCTGCGACCTGGAAGAGTTCCCTGAGAATGAGCTCTCCTCCCCTGTCACCGTCGACGAATGCTGTTGAGACCCTCTCCCTTGAGAGTTCCTGGACGGTCTCGGGGATGTTGGTTCCCTCTACGGCGATGGCATTCTTGATGCCTGCCCTGAGGAGGTTGAGGACATCCGATCTGCCCTCGACGATGATGATGGATTCCGAATCCTTGACGTTGGGTCCGGCAGGACAGCGGTCCTTACCGTATGTTGTAATTTCCTCGACCTGGATGCTCTGCCTGATGCTGTCTGTGAGGTCTGCGGATTTGCCCTTGCTCTGTTTGATCAGGTCGTTGAGCAGTTCTTTAGCCCTCTCGATGACCTGCTCCCTCTTGGTGACACGGACATCCTCGATTCCGAGGACCCTGATGCCTGCCTTGCAGGGACCGACGCGGTCGATTGTTTCCAATGCAGATGCAAGGATCGCGGTCTCGACCTGATCGAGGCTTGAAGAAACGTAGACGATACCCTCGGACCTTCCGCCCTTGGACTGAACGTCGACTTCGATGCGTCCGATCCTTCCGGATTTCTGGAGGTCGCGGAGGTCCAGCTCGTCACCGAGGAGTCCCTCTGTCTGTCCGAAGATAGCTCCGACGACATCAGGTTTCTCGACGATTCCGTCGGCCGTCAGTTTGGCCTTGATCATGTATTTTGTAGTGTTAGGATCTATGTTGTTCATGTGATTCCTCTTTTGTTCGTGAGGAACCCCTACAACCTCGATGTCGCTGTTTCCGGCCTGACCTAATTGCCATAGGCCGTTACTGCATCCCTTCGGATGTCCATCCCTTCGTTATCGGCAGCACACCCCGCCTTTGGGTCCTGTGCTCCGTGTTGGTCTCTTGGACTTGCTGTTCATCCCCGAACAGCGGTGATTGTGATAGTGATCAGTGAATCGAGGTAATCAGAGATTCCTCTGAGGCGTAATCTTATAATCTATTTATAAAACTTTTTAAGTCAAACTAAAAAAATCGAGATTCAGCTCAGCCTTATCTCCATATGTCTTCCGCATATGTTGAACAGATTCCTGAGGTTGTTCTCGCAGGTGAATATGATTACCTGATTCTCCCTGGAGAACTCATAGATCGCACGGCATGCTCCCAGCTTCCTGTCGTCGTCGAACCTTATCAGCACATCGTCGAGGATCAGAGGCATCTTCTCAGTACCTATCTGACCTGCCATGGCCATCTTGAGAGACAGGTAAATCTGGTCACCGAGACCGGAACTCCATTTGCTGGCGTTCTTCTTCATGAAGCTGTCCTTCACAGTGATCTCCTCAGCCCTTGGGTCGTTGTCAAGCTGGTATCTTCCGTCGGTCATCAATGAAAGGTACCTGTTGGCGTATCTGATGACATTCGGCTGCAGGTCGGTGTAGAAGTGATCGCATGCATCGAGTATGATGGAATTGGCGATGGAATACACGGCCCATTCGCGGAGCTGATCCTTCAGGGCATTCTCCGAATTGGCACGTCTCTGCATCAGATCGTCGATCTCCCCGTCCTCCATGATGGATTTCATCTCTGTATCGATCTCACCCACACGGCGGTCCATCTCCCCTGTGTCGAGGTCCTCCTTCTGGAGATTGCCTTCTTCATCATCGAAGAACGTGTTCAGATCGTTGATGGACATCTGTGTGGAAGCCTCGATACTCTGCGTAAGTGTCCTTATCTCGCTGTCAAGTCTCTCGAGTTCTTCCCTGCGTGCGAATGCTTCAAGGAATTCGTTCTCGTCCCCGTATCTCTTCAGGAACTTGCTCAATTGAATCCTTTTGTCCCTGAGTTCCACGGATGTGTCGTCACCTGTGGTGACGGAGTTGTTAGCTTCGACGAGCATGTCGTGCAGCATCGAGACGTCTGATTCCAGGTTTGTTATCGTGATATTGAGATCATCGAACAGGGGGAAGACCTCGTTCACATAGTCGGTGATGTTCTGGTCTATCTCGTTCTTCTCAGCGATGACCTTGTCCATCTCCCTCGAGAGCTGGATCATGCTCTCCAGATCCATGGACAGCTTGTACAGTTTCTCCGGTGTCATGGATATGGGATATCCCTGGAGGGTGACCCAGTTGCGCCATTGCTTGGAAGGTTTGTTGGCATGTTTGATGGAGAACAGGATCATCAGTATTCCCAGTACAGCTGCCGCGGAACCTCCGATGAGCATGTAGTAGAGATAATCCTGAAGTGCTACGGCACCGGCGACGGCCACTGCGAGTCCGATGACGATCATCGCTATTCCGACGAAAAGACTCACCTTCTTGTTCTGGCGGCGCATCTCCGCTTCCGCTCTTTCGGTGACATCCTGTCCTGTCTTGACGACCTTCGCCCTGGCGACGGTCCATCCCGTCATCCTCTCCATGTTGGCGATGTCGCTCTCGTAATCCTTGATGGTCTCCTCTATCCTCTTTACGGATTTCATGTCGGAGATGTAATCGTCCCTTCCTTTCCAGGCCTCTTCGATCTCATCCCTGTGGGTGAGGACATCGGAGTAGTTCACGGGGATTTCTGAAACATCCTCGGCCTGTGCCGCAAGTTCATCGACCCTCGATCTTAGAATTTCATATTGGTTCTTGGCATCCAGCGGGATGTCCCTGTATTTCTCGTAATCGTTGCGTGTGAGTTTCAGTTCGTTGAGCCTCTCCAGGTTCGCGGACTGTGATTTGAGGACCTCCTTCTTGGCGTGGACGTCGAGCATCAGCTGTGCCGCATTCCTCTTCTCGGCGATCCTCTTGTTGAGCTCCTCCCTTTCCAGTGAGAGCTTGTCGTACTTGTCCATCTCCTCGTGGATGTCGATGACCCTCTGATCGATGTTCTTGATGTTCTTGACGATCCTTCCGATGACCCTGTTATCTGTAAGTTTCTCTTTTGTCATCAGCGAATCCAGTTTCTTCTCGATGACTTCGGAGACCTCGGGGACCTTCTCTCCTCCGGGGACGGTCAGGAACTTCTTCCTGAAATCCGCGGATGACACCACTTTCTTATCGGTCAGCCTCTCGAGATCGAGGCCGTAGAGCGAGCGGTACGTGTCGCCGTCGAGACTGGGGAACTCTTCCGCGATGGTCTTCTTACCGGAACCTTCGGTGACCTTCCTCTGTTCCCTGACGAGGATCCTCTCATCGCCGCTGTCCATCTCCACCTCGACGGTACCTGAATCGGTCTTCGCGACCACAGGATACTTGATGGTCTTCGGGGGGAACAGCGTGCTCCTGAGGAATTCTGTTATGGTGGTCTTTCCTGATTCGTTGGGGCCGTAGACGACCACGAGGTTCTGATCGAGCTGAGGGGACCTCCAGTTCTTTATGCCCCCGAATGAATCGATGGTGATCCTCTTTACCCTCATTCGTCCGCCTCCGTCATCCTTTCCACGATCATGTATGTGGCATCGCGGACGATGTCCCTGAGCTCATCGTCGGTGAATTCCTCGAATCTGCTCATGAGCGATCTTGCGGTCGTGGTACAGCAGATCATGTCCAGGAGTTCCTGCCTCGACGATGTCTCCAGTCTGTCGCCGTAATTGATGACCGCTGAGATGAAATCCCCGGTCTGTTTCCTCGCTGCGAGGTCGATCGGGGGTCTTGAAAGTATGTCTATCCTTGTGACCTTGCACCCGGTGCGTGCCTCGATTAGTTCGGTGAGTCCTGCGGGGTCGAGACGGGCCATGGAATCGAGCTGTCCCGTTCCGGTGATGGATATGCGGAGCATGGATCCCTTCTCGGTGTCGCCTATCTCCGATATCACTTCGGAGATGTCCGTCTTTCCTGTGATGTCGAGTTCGATGTCGCGCCAGATTATGGGCCCGGTCCTGAAGAACTCCATGTCGGTGACGATATCGTCCTTCACGGTGACCAGATATGCGCCTTTCTCATCCGATTCCTTGTGGTTCCTTCCCTGGGTGTTGCCCGGATACACTACATAAGGGGATTCGTGAAGTATCTCCCTCTTATGTATGTGGCCGAGCGCCCAGTAGTCCACATCCTTCTCGAGAAGCGACGATAATCTGCAGGGTGCGTAGACATCATCCTGATCCGCCGCGTCGACGTTGCAGTGGAACACTCCGATGGTGAACGCTTCCGCCGATCCTTTCACGGATGCAGTGATGTCCTCGCTGGTGTGCTGCTCGGAGAGGCTTGCGCCTGTGATTATGGCGGCGAGCTTCTTGTTCTTGACGAACTTCACCTTCGCAACTTTCTCGGGGAATACGAAGGCGTTCTTGGGGAACGGGATGGATTTCTCCCATCTGCGTTTGTAATCGTGATTTCCGAACGCTATGAAACAGGGCACCTTGATCTCGGCGAGGGCATCGGCGAACCTGCTCCTTGTAAGAGGCGTCTCGTTGCTGTCATCGAATATATCGCCTGAGAACAGCACGAAGTCCACTTTCTCTTCCTTGGCCTTCGAGACGATGGCACCCAGAGCGTCGAAAAGAGAGCCTCTCATCCTCTCTCCCAACTCTGCATCGCTGGAACTCATACCAGAGAACGAACTGCCAAGATGCAGGTCGGCACAATGGATGAATCTGAATGAGGCGCTCATCATTCGGGGCTATTTTTTAGCCCTATAATAACTTGTCCTATCCTGCATCTGCGCGCGTTTTACCAAGTACCGTATTTGCCGAAATCCTCTGCCGCTCTGACGAGGCTGTGGATGTTCGCCGGATAGGATAACGGGGGCACTTCGCACGTCGTTCCCAGGATGAATCCGCTGGGGCTGTCGCGTCCGTCCAGGATCTGCTGTTTCGCCTTCTCGTAGATGACCTTCTGATTGGGCATCACGAAGAGTTTCGTATCGACCGAGGGCATGATCGCACATATCCTTCCGAAGGTGTCCTTCATTATCTTCGCAGGGAACATGTCCCTCTCCCAGTAACCGATCTGCATTATGGTCATGGGGGTGAACACTATGGTGTTCGGATACAGCATGTAATCGTCCTTGTGGTTGCCGCAGAAGTGGTAGAATATCTGAGGTCCTGCACCTTTCGAGAGGCACTTCTTCACCAGTGATTTCAGCGTGGGCGGGGAGATCTCCTTGATCTTCTCCGGTGCCATGGTGTCGCTGTTCTCCAACACAGCGCCGGTGTTGATCAGTGCGTTACCGTATCTCTTCGCCAGCGCTTCAGCGCCTGTCGATGCCGTCTCCACGTAGATATCGCACAGTTTCTTGCAGAGATCCATCTCCGTCTGCGTCCACATCAGGAACTGTTCGATGCCGCACAGTTCAGCTGCGGAACCGACGGGTTCGGGGCAATATGCCAGAGGGATGAACATGTCGGGGATGTTGGTCTTGATGTAATCCATCGCCCTGGTGAGTCTCAGGTATGAATAGCCCTTCTTGATCTCCTCTGAATCAGGGATGTGTATCTTGTCGATATCCTCCGGCGTCTCCACGACCGTGTTCGTAGGGACAGGTGCGGTGAGGTCCATGAACTTCAGGTTCACACCGATCTCAGGGAGCCAAGGGTGCGCGAAATAGTATTTCGTCACGGGCAGGAGGTCGTACATCTCCTGAGCGTATGCAAGGCATGCCGCGGCGAGTTCAGGTTTCTCGTAGAAGTCCCTGATGGTGTATCCGCATGCCACTGTGGAATGCGACAGCATCATGGGGTCAACAGGTACCCTGTCAGCCTCTCCGCCGACGAATGCGGCGAAGTATCTCCTCTTGGAGCGTTTGAGCCATTCAGGGTCTATAGACGGGAAACCATCCATGTTGATACCTTAGACTTCCCAGATTCAAATATCTTATCCGCCGGACGCGACCTTGATGGCCTCTACGTCATCGGAAGGTTCGGAATCCACGGGTATGGGCCTGCCGCCGCACATGAAGAGGTAGGAATCGGGATTCTTGCCGATATCCAGGAGGAAATCCAATATCGTGCCTTGGAATTCCAGGCATTCGCCGTCAATCCTTATCCTTGCCATCCTTCTTCCTCATGCTGTTCTTGATCTTCTCGTTGGCATCCTTGATGCTGTTGGTGAAGTCCTTGAACGGGTCCTGCTTGATGCCCTGTTCGCTGAGCATGTTGGTGTGGTTGATCTTATCGATCTTCTTGTTGTACCACCTGTCCGCCATGTCGGTGATGAAGTTCAGGGAACCTCTCCTGAGGAGGAACAGGTTGATCATGAACCATGCCACGACGATGGCTATGATTATCACCACATATTCCGCCGGTGGCAGGGCGACCGGGAGGAGTTTCATGGCCCAATCATTGTTGAGGATGAACCAGTATGCGGCGATGACCACTCCGTAGAGGACGAAGATCAGCAGGGTCGGCTTGATGTCCTTGTGGAGGTGTCCGTCGATGGACACGAACTTCCAGTGGGGCGTGACCATGAACAGCTGGGTAATCCCTTCCAGGATGCAGAACAGGAGCATCGCGTTCCTTGCGGTGATCTCAGCACCCCTGTACTTGCATACTTCCTCGAACGGCAGGCCGTTGTAGATGGACATCATGCTCTCGAAGGTGTACTCCTTGGGGACCGGCCAACCTAGATAGATGAGATCCTCCGCCGAGTATGATACGTTGATGACGCCGTTGAACGTCAGCAGATAGAACACCATGTAGGTGATGACCGCGAAGATTCCTGCGATGATCGAGGTCGGTATGGCGTATCTCAGGACTTCCGGCAATACGGCACCGTTGTTCTCGTCAGGCTGCGCCCATAGCGTCATAAGGAACGCGGCGATGGAAACGGATACCATCGCGTAGAACGTGGCCTGTGTGGGCAGGAAAGGCGTCGCACCGTACTGGAATGCGGATGCGAAGATGAACATGATGAAAAGGACCAGGACCGCCAGCAGGAAGTTCCTGGAGAGGTAGATCTTGAGGATGTCCCTCATACCCGAGACGGTCCTCCTTCCCTCGACGAGCGCCTTGGGGAGTGCGGCGAAGTTATCGTCCACCAGGACCATGTCCGCGACCCCTCTTGCGGCACCTGAACCGCTCTGGAGAGCGACACCGACGTTGGCCATCTTCAGCGATTTGACGTCGTTGACTCCGTCACCGACCATGGCAACGTATCTCCCCTCGTTCTTCAGGGTGGCGATGATCATCTCCTTGTGGTCGGGCTTCATCCTTCCGAAGATGTTCGTCCTGAGGATGGCCTTGGTCTTCTCCTCTCCCTCGAGGGCATCCAATTCCTCCCCGGAAAGGATGTTCCTCTCTCCGGGGATCTTTGCTATGGTGAATAGCGAATCCACGGTCTTGGGGTCGTCACCCGAGATGACCTTGACGTCCATGCCGTTGTTAAGGAAGACGTCCAAGGTGTCGCGGCAGTCGGGACGGACCTCGTCCTCGATCGCTATCACTGCGACAGCTTTCAGTTCGGGTATGTATTCGTGACCGTCACGGTAGAGGTCGTTCTCCGAGCCTTTAGCGATAATGACGGTCCTCAGTCCCATGGACGAGTACCTCTCCACATCCTGGGTGACATCCGCGTCCAGGTGGACGCCCAACGAGCTCAGTGCACCCATGTAGATGCAGACCGGTTCTCCTTTGTAATCGAATTTGACGGCGCTGTATTTCCTCTCGGACGAGAAACGGATCTCATCCAGGGGCTGCACGTCGGATGTTCCGAATTCCTTGATAAGGGCCTCGACGGTCTTGTTGACGCTGCCGGTGGAATTCGCGAAGGATGTTATGATTCCTTTCGCATCCTCTTCGGGGATGTATGCCGTCATCTCCCTGAAGACGAGCTTGTTGGTGGTGATGGTACCGGTCTTGTCCATGCAGACGGTGTTGACGTGACTCATCGATTCCACCGAATTCGAACGCTGGAGCAGGACTCCGCTGTCGGCCATGCGTATGGCCGCGATCATGTATGAGATCACGATCAGTAGGAACAATGCGATCGGAACTATGTCCAGTACGATGACCGCATTGAGTATGATGTTCTTGATGACCTCGTCCAGGTTCTGATACTTGAGTATCATCTGGAGCAACATCAGCAGGAAGAGGATGAAAGCGATGGACATCAGGAGCTTCGTCACCGCGGTGGTCTCGATCTGGAGCGGTGACATCTTGTTCTTGAACTTCTTGGCGCTGGACAGCATCTTCGATGCGAATGATTCATCTCCGAAGGCGGTCACCTTGTAGTATCCCTTTCCGGTGACGCAGTACGAACCCGAATAGACGTTCTCACCGACATGTTTCCTGACCGTGCGTGATTCTCCGGTAAGGAGGGATTCGTCGAGTTCAAGATACTCACTCTCAAGGATGATACCGTCCACGAGGGCCTGGTCGCCGGCATTGAGGATGATCACATCGTCCTTGACGATCTCGGACTGGTCGATGATCTCCTCATTATCATCCCTGATGACGGTGACCTTGGGTCTCATGAGGAGAGCGATCTTATCCAGTCTCTTCTTGGCCTTCATCTCCTGGATGGTCGCGATGAAGATGTTGAAGATGATGACGAAAGTGGCAGCGAGAGCGTTGATGGGCTCATCCAACAACAGGAGGACGGCTCCGAGGAAGAACAGGATCAGGTTGAACGTGGTGCACACGTTCTTGACGATGATATCCCTGTAGGAACGGCTGACTATGGGCTCAACTGAATTAACTTCGCCCTTTGCTACGCGCTCTGCAACCTCTTCGGACGTCAGTCCTTTGACTGCCATGTTGGGTTATTCGCAACGTGTTAATTAAATGATTCTAGGGACGACCCAACAGCTCTGTTCCATCCCGTCTTTTTTTTGAAAGTCTCAGTTCTGCATCTGTTCCCTGTATTCGGCGATGCACTTCCTGACGTAATCCAGGGATTCCGGTTCGACCTTCACGGTCTCCTTCAGTGCGACGTAGTCGATGTAGCAATCCACTTTCTTACCGATCGACTGTGCGGCAAGAGCGTATATGCTCAGCTGGAGCCTGTACTGGTTCTCGAAGCAGTGATCCATGTCGGTCTTGTAGTCGTGTATCTCGATGCGGTCGTCATATTCCGCGATGAGGTCGATGGTACCCTTTATCGAGATGTCGTCCACGGGCAGGACGCATTTGATCTCCGCGGAGAGCTTCGCATCGCGCCTGCTGTTGATGATTCCCGTGATGTACTCCATCTCCGGGACGCTTTCATCCAGGATGCCCCTCTTGAGGTACAGGTACGCCTTCTCGTGCACCATCTCTCCGTATTCCTTCCCTCTGCCTTCCCTCTTCACGATGCCTTCGTTCTCCTTGACGACGGACATGAGGTCGTGGACGGACATGCTGGCACGTCTCTTCGAGTAATCGCATATCTCGGGCATCTTTGCCTTCGTTCTGGTGAGTTCGATCTTGGCATCGTATGCCTTGGGGACCACTGTCCCGTGTTCATCCGCGTAATGCTTGAAGAACGCCGAAGGGTTGTATGCTGTGACAGTAAGGTACTGCTTCGCCCTGGTCATGGCAACGAACAGCAGCCTCCTCTCCTCATCGTAGCTCTTCAGGAATGCGGCCTTGACCATCGAGGTCTCCCACGATCTGATGACCATCTCGTGCCTCTCCCCGTCCGATTCATTGGAGACATAGGCCTTGGTGCATCGGAGTCCGATGGTATCATCGAAGATCAGCGACCTGTCATCCGAGCGGATGTTGGGGAAGGAACCCTGATCCAGACCCACCACGATAACTGCGGGGTATTCCAATCCCTTGGACTTGTGCGCCGTTTGGATGGTCACCGCTTTGTTGTCCAGCAGCGGTTCCACGTTGTAGGTGGTCTCCGATTCGATGTCGTCCTCTATCAGCCTTATCAGGTCGGAGACGGTCATCAGCGAGTTCTCGTGGGCCGATGAGAGCACATTGATTATCGTCTGGACGACACCGTTGTTCATTCCGCATACAGCGAATATCGACGTGATGAGGTCGTTGAGTCTCCTCATCTTCTGTCTCAGCTTGTTGTACGACTTCTCGATGACGTCAGGGATGTCCACCCATTTGGACTCCTTCATCCTCTGGATCTCCGACAGCTGATATCCCCTGTCGGCAAGGATGGCCGAGATCCCCCTGTCATCCTTGCGGTTGTTGAGGAATCTGAGCCATGCGAGCACCAGTTTCCCTTCCCTGGTGAGCATTATCTCCAGGTCGCCCTGCAGATACGCCGGGATC
>JAEEGK010032044.1_pt1 | contig 10311 bp, 5 predicted proteins | sample 8958771 | NCBI WGS metagenome assembly JAEEGK01 (sample SAMN16246547, study PRJNA631951) | gut metagenome | biome: gut microbiome; feature: rumen; material: SC-attached | host: Bos | place: Iran: Karaj | collected 2018-10 | reverse complement strand
ATAAAAATAATAAAAAAAGTTATACTCCAAGTAGTTAAAGTATAAATATAAGAAAAAATAATGATATTAAAATAAAAGATAATGATATTATTTATTCAATGAGAGAAAATAATAATTATATAAATCATACTAATTATAATTTCAAAAATAATAAACCTTTAAAATATGGAAGTTCAAAATATATGAATACAAATAATTCTATTAATGATGAATACTCTGAAAATAGTCATCGTGATTTTGAAAGAAAATATATTATTAAACAAAGAGATTTTTATCATGAAAAAAGTGCAATGAGACAAAAACCAGGAATTTTATTTAATAATAATTTTAATAATGGAAATTATACTATAGGATATAATTCAAGTAGTAATTCTGAAGAAAATTATGATTTTAGAAAAGAAAATCATTTAAATTATGATTATAAAACAAGAAATAATGTTTATGATAATAATAATTAAATAAATTTTTTTTTTATATTATATTATTAATAAATATATCATAAAAAAATATAAAAGAAATATTATAATAATTACTATTATAATATTAAAAATTAGGAATTAAAATTTTGTTTTAAAATATTTTAAAATTTAATATTTAACTATCAATTTCCATTTTTTTTAAATCTTCCTTAATTTCAATTTTTTCAACTTTTTCAATTTTATTATGACAAATAAAACAAATATCTTTATCATTCATATATTGTCTTAAACATTCTTCACAAGCAGTATGTTTACAAGGTAAAATTTCCATATTTGATAATCTTTCATAACAAATAATACATAATTCATCTTTTGCAATTAATTGATCCATTTGTTCATCACTTAAATCATGATAATTTCTCAATTTTTCAAATGAAAGAATAACTTGATAATATTCTTCTATTTTTGGTTTTAAAGCAGCATCAGTAACTAATTTAATTAATATTTTATATAAATTTTTAAAAGGTTCAAATCTTATATCAGAAATATTTGAAAAATGTTTTTGAAAAATTTCATAATTTGGTTTGTCTTTATTTAAATTTAATTTTAAAAAAATACCAACTGTACTATAACCTAAACTTAATAAATTTATTTTTCTTTTTTGATTAATTTCATTATTATTATTATTATTTTTATTTTCAAAATCTTTATAAATTTTATCAAGTTCATTTCCAATATTAATTAAATGGTCAATATAAGGAGAAGATAAAATTCTTGTACCTAAATTTTTTATTATATTAACTAAATGAGAATAATTTAAAGAATTAATATCAAGGAAAAAATCAGGATAAATTACAATAAAAAATTCATTTATTTTTAATAAATCACACATTAAATTATAAGAAGAAGAAATTGCTTGTAATAAAGGTAATTTAGTTTGAATTGGAACATCTTTTAATCCATTTTTATATTTTGAAGTAATATTACTTAAATTAATAGTATATTCTGTCATAATTTGATTAATAAATTTAGAATAATTTTTAAGAAAATCTTTTAAAATTTCTTGATTACCAGAAAAATATTTTTGTATTTTATTTACTAATTTTTTATTATTTCCTTCATTTTCTTTTCCAAAACAAATAGGAGCAATTATTTTTAATAATACTCTACATGCATAATGTGATAATGCATCTCCAGTCATATCATTTAATAATCCTTTAATTAAATTATCAAAAAATTCTTCATCATCATCAAAAAATTTCATTAATAATTGTTTTTTTGTCATAAAATTAACTTTAGTTAATAAATTTTCTCTTAATTCTGGATTTTTAATTTTATTATCTGCAAATAAATATAAATATAATTTTAATATATTTTTTATATAATCATCATTTTTAAAATGTTCACAATCTTTATTTATTTTTTTTCTAAATTCAGGCTCAGATAAAATTTTAGAATGTAATTTAACTAAAGTTTTAAATAAAGCAAAAGGAAGTTCAATAACACAATTAGGAATAAAATATAAAATATCTTTATTTTGTTCTTTTAACCACATAATAAATTTAATAATAAAATAAGAAAATTTATAAAAAATAATTTGAGAATGTAAAGAAAATAAATAAAAATCTTTTCTAAAAATACTTTCAAAAGATTTAATTCCATGATTAGATATAATTAATTGTGAAAGAGGAGTATTTTTTGATTTAGATCTTGATTTTTCAAATCTTTTTAAAATTGGATTAATAAATAAATCATCTCCCATTTTTATAATTTGATGAAAGAAATGAGAATAAAATTCAGTACTTTTAATATTAAATTTATTATCAATTTTATCAATATATTCTGTAGTCACACTTGAAATTGTTCCTCCAATTCCTACATCATCATAATAAATTGAATCTTTTATTTGTCTATTAAACCAAGGTTCGATTGAAATTTTTTCAAATGGTATATTAATATAATCTTTTAAAAAAATATTTATAACTGGATAATAAATATTTTTAAAAAATAATGATTCTTCTTTACTTTGATTTTGTAATCCTCCTATTACATTAAAAATATCTTCTAAACTATTTAATCCAAATCCATTTTTTATTAATTCATTTAATTTATCTTTTAATATTATATTTGAATTTGAACCAAATTTTCTTTTATCTTTTAAAATAAATGAAAGTAAATCTGACATTTCATTTGTAAAATTTTCATTAATTTTAAGATATGATTCTTCGTTTTTATCAAAAAATTCTCCTTTTATTTCATTTACTGCATCATAAACAGTTTTTGTAGGATCATTAAATCTATTTTTTGATATTAAATATTCATAAAAAACAGGAAATCTAAAAAAATTAGATGTAAAAATATTTTTTAAAGTATCAATTGTTCCAGATTCAATCCAAATATTAACAATAGAATCTATGTTTAATAAATTTTTAAAAAGTCTAAAATGATTAATCCAATCATCAATTTTTTTTTCTCCCAATAAAGCAAATTCTTCAATAGTATTTGAAAAAATATCAAAAAAGAATTTAACTAAATTAACTTTTTTATCCTTTGGGCAAAAATTAATTAAATAATCAACAAAAATTTGTAATCTTTCCATATTATTACTTAACTTAATCATATAAGGTAACAAAACAGTTCTAATAACAAAAACATCAAAAAAAGAAACATTAATCAAATATTCAAAAATTAAATAACTAACATTAATCTTATTAAAATTACTAACATCACTTTTACATAAAATATTAAAAATACTTGAATCTAAAATATCTAAAATTTTTTGAGTAATATCATCAATTTTATTAATTTTAGAAATAGGAATATCAAAAGGTTCATAATTATCATAATTAAAATAAAAAGGTAAATTTCCAAAATTAAAAGAACATTTTTCACCTTGACTTAAACTAATCCCAGGAAAAAAAGCAATATTTTCACCAAAAGGAATATCATTAAAAGCAATTCCTAATGGATTACCATTTAAAAAGTATTCAATTTTCTTATTATCAATATCAATACAAACTCCAATCACATCTCCAATATCCCAATTTTTACCATATTCAGTACTACCTTTATTCCAAATTACTTTTCTCCATCCATCATATGCATAACTTGAACTATCATCTCCTACTCCTTCATTTCTTATAAATTCTGTATTTAATTGACAAAATCCTATTTGCATTAAACCATTTGTTATTAAATTTACTTCATAACACCATTTTCCTTTAAAAATACAATTATTTGTTCTTATTGATGCAAAATTTGTCACTGATTCTATTTTACAAAAATTATTTTGATATTTAAATTTTTCAAATGCACTTTGTTGATCAAATTGGGTTTGTTTTTTACCTATTTTTCCTACTTTTTTTATCATTTCTATTTCTGATATGTTTTTAATTGGATTTTGTAAAGTATTGTTTATTTTGTTATAACGATATTCTAATTCTGATGAAAATGTATTTTTTGGAAATAATAATGTGTTTAATTCTTTGATATATTGATTATAGTCTTCTATTTTATTTATTATTGTTATTCCTTTTATAATTTTATTTAATTCTTCATATTCATTTGAAGTTTTTATTTGAAATGATAGTTTTGTGTTTGGAATTGAGTTTTGAGATTGAGAATTTGGTTGTGATGGTGTACGAGAGAATATATTTGAAAAGAAACTCATTTTTTTTTAATTTTAATATGTATTTATATTTTTTTTAATTATATTTATATGAAGAAAAAAGTTAATTTTTAAATTTTTTAAGTTATTTAATTTTTGATTTTTTTTTTTTTTGGTTTTTAATAGCATTTTTTTTAAAGTTAATAAAATTAAAAATTTAAATTTTTTTTTCAAAATTAAATAAATTATTTTTTTATTATTATATTTACATTATATCATTTTTATGTGCTTGATATATTTTAATATTTTCTTTTAAAACAATAATATAATCTTCCATTTGTTTTTTATTTCTTAATATTTTCTTTGCATCTTGTAAATTTCCTTCTTTTAATTTTATTCTTGCTTCAATATATTCATCATTAATTTTTTTTTCAATATTTTCAATTGTAAAAATCATATTATTAATACTATCTTTTAAAAATCTAACTGCTTTCTCATTTTCACTAAATGTTTCATCAAAATCTTCTTTTTCTAATGAAACTTCTTCAATTTCATCATTTAATATTGGTTTAATATCAATTCCATTTCTTATTTTTTCTATTTGAGATTCTAAAATTAATTTTGATTTTTCTATTTTTTTTAAAGATTTTTCTTTTTGTAGTTCTAATTCAAAGTCCTCTATAATATTTTTGATATCTCCATTTTTTAATTTTGTATTTATTTCATTTCTATAATTCATAAAATTAATTCTCGCTTTTTCAATTATTTTATTTTGATTAAATAATTTAATATTTAATTGAGAAAGTATTTTTTGTTTTATATCATCATTCATTTTTTCATCTTCTTTTCTATTTTGCATTTTTTTTATTAATTTAAATAAAAAATTAATGTTATCTAATATATAATATAAAATAATTTAGTCTTTCATATTATTTTTTATTTTAATCTTTGCAATTGAAATTAAATAATATTTTTTATTTCTTGGAGTTGAATCTTGAATATCATTAATTAACCATTTTTGATTAATAGGAAAAAGTTTATTGTCAATAAAATCAAAAAAATTAATAACTATATTATTTATATCAATATTTTCATTTTTTATTTTTTCTATTGCATAATCTAAATGTTCTTTTAATATTTTATGATTTTTATCATAAATATCTGTTACATTAACTAATTCAATACTAGTACTTTTAATTAAATTTGGAGTTATTGATAATTCAGATTTAATTAATGAATTATTATATTTATCACTATTCATTCTTCTAATACTTTTTTGTGGATTAAGCAAATTATTTTGTTTTATTGTTAATTTAATATACGGATTCATAAATTTATATTTTTTAAATATCATTGAACTTATTTTTTTTAAATCTTTTACTTTTAATTGACATGAATCAAAACCAAAAATTCCAAAATAAATTTGATAATTATCTATTTTTAACCACAATAAATCATTTTTTGAAAAAGATATTGTTTGGGAACATTTTATTTTAGATTTATAGAAATTTATATATGAAATGTTTTTATTATATATCAATCTTGATTGAATTAATATTTTATTAAATGATTCAATTGGTATTGATATTGGAATTAATCTATCAATTATTGTTATATCTATTAATTTTTTGTTAGAAATTAATGCTTTAATTATAAGTTGTGAATTAGTCTTATTCTCCATAATTTATTTATTTTCAAATTTTAAATTAAAAAAATATATTATATGTATTTATTAACAAATTATTATAAAATCATTTTTATAAAAAATTTATTGAAAATTATTTATTTATTTTATACATTTCATTTCATTTCAACTCTTTAATTTTACTTATTTAATATTATTTCAAGTAAATAATCATTTATTTAATATTACTTTTTGTATAATGAATAAACTTTTTATGATTTACAATCAATAAATAATTATCATAATATTTAAGTTATGAGTTTTAAAATTTTATTAGATTTTATTATGCAAAAATTATACACTAATTTTTGATTTATTTTACAATTTCGATTAATAATTGGCTCATTAATAATTTAATTAAAAGGATGAATTGATTGTTTAAAGATTCAATTTGATTAATTTATTCATTTTTTATAATTTATAAATAAGAAAATTTTAAATTAAAATTAACTAAAATATAATTAGTTATAATTGACTTTATCAAATGGTTATTTCCTATATGTATTAATAAATATTAAAACTATTTTTTATTATTATTTATAATCTCATAATAACATAAATATAAAATAAAGAAAAACATAAAAACAAGAAAATATAAATAATATCAATAAAAATAAAATAAAAAAGATAAAGAATCAAATAATATAAAATAAAGTAAAAATAGTATTTTTACTTTCTTTTTGAATTTCTAAATTCCATTTTTCCATTAAAATTATTATCCCTAAGAATAAGATTATTATTATTATTAATATTACTCCTAATATTTCTATTATTAATTCCTCCTATTAAATAAAAATCATTATTATTAACATTATTAATATTATTAATATTTGAATTATTATTTCCAATAAAAACAGAAGAAGGAATCATCAAAGTATTTCCACTAATATAATTATTATTATTAACAATAATATTTCTTGGTAATTGTATAGGACTCATAATAGGACTTCTTTGTAAAGATGAAATAGGAATATTATTAATATTAATACTATTATTAATATTATTATTAATATTAATATTATTTCTTTGAATAGGTGAATTAATATTCATTAATCTCATTGGAGAAATAATTGGAGAATTTTGTATCATTGGACTTAAAAAAGGAGAATTATTAACTGAAAGTTGTGGTCTCATCATTGGAGAATTTGTAGAAGAATGAAAATTATTATTTGAATTTAACATATTATTTATATTTTGTGTATTTGAATCTAAATTAAATGAATTATTTTTTATATTATTATTCATATTATTTTTCCTTTCTGAAATTGGAGAACTACTTAAATGTGTTTGTGAGAAAAATGTTGAAGAATTTTCTAAAGATAAATAAGAAGAAGATAATATTAAAGTTTTCCATTTATTAATTAATTTCTGATCATTTAATTTTTCAATATTTTTTTTTATTGAATTAATTAATTTTATTCTACTTCTTCCATTACTTAATTTAAATGATTTTTGAAGAACAAAATTACCATATCCATTCTTAATTAAAGTAATAATATTATTATTTTTACATACTTCATCAATATATCTATTTAATATTTTATTACCACTTTTCTCAAGACATTTTTCAATTACATTTGAAGAATATTTTTGACAAGATAATTGAACAAAATTATTATAAAAATTCTCAATAATAGGTTCAAAAAATTCTTTATTCCAAGTTTCAACTGCAACTTGAATTGTATAATTTCCATATTGATTATAAATTAAATTTAAAGATTCTTTTGATAAAATATCTCTAATTCTTATTAAATTTTCTTCTTTTTTACATTGATATATAATTTTTTTACAAACAAAAAGTCCATTTTGATTAATTGCTAATTGATAAAAATTTTCAATAATAACATCATATATTTCTTTAATAATATCTTCATTAAAGCAAATAATTATTTTTTCTATTACATGAACGCCTTGAGTATTTTTACATAAATCTAATATTTTTCCATTTAAAGCATTTAATATCATTTCTATTTCATTTTCATTATTTAATTGTCCTATTACTGATTGAAGAGGATAAGTTCCAATTTTTGATATAGAAATATCTATTATTTTTTCTATTATTGACTTTAAAAAAATTATTCTTTCTTCTTTTTTTAATACCCCAAAAAATTTTTGACAAAAATAATTTGCATATGGATCAATCATACAATCTGAAATTGAATTTGATATTTCATCAAATATCTTTTTTAAAATATCATAATTTGTATTTAAATATATTTTTTGCATAAATCTTGAACCATTTTGACTTGTTATTAAATTTAAAAAATTTCCTTTTAATTTATTATAATCTTCTATATCAATTAAATTTTTATTATAATCAATTTTTTCTATTTTTTCTCCATATTCATTTAAAAAACAACGAAAATCATTTTCTGAATTTAAATTTTCATTAATAATATTTGGTTTCATTTCATTGTTATTAATATTTGAATTTTTATTTAATTCATTATTTGAAAGAAGATGATCATTTAAAAATATTTTTGGTATTTGATAAGAATGTCTTTTATTTAAGTGTATATTTTTTTCTTCATCTTTATCAAATACATTGTCTAATACTCTTTCTATATTTTCCATCATATCATGTTCTATTGATTTTTTTTCTTCCATTTTTTATTTTTATATTTCTTTATTATTTATTTAATTATTTTTGGATTTTATTTATTAATTTTTATATATTCGCAATTCATTATTTTTTTAATTGAAGCTCTATTATGATTTTATTTTATTTATTTATATAAATTATTTAATATTATTATCATTTTTATTATTTTTATTATTTTTAATAATTAATATTTATAACATCATTTGATTAAAAAAAAAAATAATATATTTTAAATAAATAAATTTAATTAATATAAATAGATATAAAAAAAAAACAGTTAAATGCAAATTTAAGAAAATAATTAATATAAAATAAAACAAATTAAATCATTTATAATAAACCAATTCTATAACATATAACAGTTTTATTGATATATTATATATCATTTTATGAAGCTATAAAATTATAAAATATTTAAAATTGATATTAGATATTTAATTAGAAAATCAATATATATATTAATAATAATCCCTAACATTTTGAATAATAATAAGAAATACTCAGAAATGCAATATACTAAAAATCTAAAAAATAAGAATTAATTAATTAATAAGGCTTATAACTATCATTTGAATTTGAACTTTTAGATTTTCTTGTAGTTCTATCAGGACCAAATAATAATTCAATTTTTTTATTATTAATATTATTTTCTATTTCTTTTTCTTCTTTTTCATTAGAAGAGGCAGATATATTTTTTTTTTCTTTATCACTTTTTGAAGAATTTGAATTTGAACTTGAATTTTTATCATCTCTTTCTTCAGGAAATAATTTTATTTTTTCTGAAGTTTTCGAATAATTATTTAATTTTGATACCTCTTCACCACCACTATCAAATAATTTATAATGGAAATAGTTATACCATGATGGATTTTTTATATAATTATTAAAATAATTTTGGAATTTTTCATTATCTTCTTTTTCATTTATTATATTTTGATAATTTGAATTTGTATTATTTAAATTAGAAAGATTTAAATTTGAAAGATTTGAATTTGTATTATTTAAATTTGAAAGATTTGAATTAGAAAGATTTAAATTTGAAAGATTTGAATTTGTAATATTTAAATTTGAAAGATTTGAATTAGTATTATTTAAATTTGAAAGATTTGAATTTGTATAATTAGTATTTTTATTAAATAATGAATTTCTTTGAATTAGAAAATCTTTATTAAATAATTGTTCATTGTTTGATGAATTATTATTGGGATTATTATTTATATTTGAATTATTATTTGGTGATAATTGATAGAATAAACTATTTTTCATAGGTGCGTTTATTTTATGTTTTTTAACTTCTTTTTCTTCATTAATATTTCTTAAATTATAATCATATAAATTTTTAAATGAATTATTATTATTATTTATTTTAGAAGTATATGATAATATGTGATTTTTTTCAAGAGTAGAAATTTCCTTATTATAATTAAATAATTTATTCTTTTCAACTAATTTATTATATAAATCCAGACTGCTGATATTATTATTACTATTATTATTATTATCCTCAAACTTTAAATTTTTTCCATCATAGTTAATCACATTAATTGTTACTGTCGCTTCTATTTCATTATTAATTGAATTACTCGATGTCGTTATTAAACTATTATTAATTGAGTTATTTGAGTTAGACAATTCTATATTATTATTAATTATTGAATTACTTGATATTGATGTTTCTGAATTATTGTCAATTGAATTATTTGATGAAGTTGTATTTGAATTATTATTAATTACGCTATGATTTATTGTTGATGATGTCGATCTCGAATTTATTTCACTTTCTATACTCTTATTCTCGTTATTCCGTTTTTTATTATGTACAGAATCAACTTTACTATTAATATTTTTTTCTGTATCTTTTAATTTATCGTTAGACATCTTTATTTTTTGGTATGACGACACTGATTGATTTTTGATATTTTTCTTATTGCTTTTTATAGTAGTTATCTTTGTTATTTTATTTATTTTATTTATTTTATTATCGTTTACTGAATCTTTA
>JAEEGK010032041.1_pt1 | contig 10313 bp, 9 predicted proteins | sample 8958771 | NCBI WGS metagenome assembly JAEEGK01 (sample SAMN16246547, study PRJNA631951) | gut metagenome | biome: gut microbiome; feature: rumen; material: SC-attached | host: Bos | place: Iran: Karaj | collected 2018-10 | reverse complement strand
TTTCCTCCTACTCGATTCCAAACTTAAATGCAACATCATATCCTTAAAATAGTATTCTTGATAGGTTTGTGTGTATCCATTAATCCGAGTTATGCGCAAACGGATTGGGGACGTCTGTTCTCTGGGACAATAAAGGCAGGAAAGGCGATGACCATTACTGACGAAGACTTAGCCATGATTGTTCACGAGCAAGTCGTTGCAATGGATAAGGCGAACAACGTTTGCGGACAGGACAGCAAATACAGCCAAAGACTAAAGAGACTGACAAAAGGGATGACAAATGCTAATGGCATCAAGTTGAACTTCAAAGTCTATCAGACTAAAGAATACAATGCCTTCGCTTGTCCTGACGGTAGTGTGAGGGTGTTTTCTGCACTAATGGACATTTTGGATGACAATGAACTGCTGGGTGTGATAGGACATGAAATCGGACATGTGGCATTGCGTCATTCCAAAAAGGCTTGGCGCAGTGCTCTATTGAGGAGTGCGGCATCTGATGCCATAGCCTCTAAAAGCAGGACGTGGGCTACGCTGTCTAATTCTTCATTGGGAAGTATTACAAGTTCGGCTCTGTCTGCCAAGCATTCCCGCTACCATGAAACACAAGCTGACGATTATGGCTATAGTTTTCTGAAGAAATGTGGAAAGAACCCGTGGGCTATGGGATTGGCATTTAAGAAGCTGAAGGCCATATCGAAACAAAGGGATAAGTCTAAGTATTCAAAGTTGTTGGATGCCTTTTCTTCTCATCCGGATTTTGACGAAAGGATTGAACTTATGAAATCGAAAGCTATTAATGATGGCTACAAATGCAATTAATCCCAATCCTTCAAATCTGCCTTTGATTTGACAGATTCAGAGATTTCTTTGGGTAGAAGTGGAAAGAAGGTTATTCCTGTAATGCGTTCAACCTCGCTAATGGTATTGACGTAAAGATCGTTGCGTTTAGTGGTGTCTGTGTTCTTTCGAATGAAACCAATCCCCTTGGGAGTGCCGTTTAGGCAAAGTACAACCTTGAAGAATGCTTCTGGGACAACCACCTTGTTGGGGCCAATAGTCTCGTGCTCCTTGTTATATAATATGGGACCGCAGACAATATAGATGTCACCATATCGTTCAGCCCATCGTCTGCATGCCATTTCAATTTGGTTCCAGTCACCACTATTCAGATTGGCATTCTGCGGACAACAGTTAGTGAAGAGAAACGATTCGTACATGGCATCGCTATCCCACTTGTTATCGCCGGCAGGACACATGTGACCTCGGCTCCATCCACTGCCTTTATAGTCTGCAAGAGTAGCACGAGGAACAGGAACTTCTTCGTCCTCATGCCAGGCATTGGTAGGACGTTGATATGGGCCGGAAGCATGCTCTGCTGTCAGATGCCAAGCTACCCAATTGGGAATCTTGTAGTCTTTGTTGTATGAAACAGTATAGCCTCTGCGGTATAGTATCTGCTCTGACTTGTTGTTGAGCGGCAGGGGGATTTCTATCTTGTATTCACTCTTTGTCTGTTGTTGCGCAAAACAATCTGTAATGCCTAATGCTATTGTGAAGCATAAGGCAATAAAAATAAATATGCAAATTTTGTTGTTTCTAACCATGCTGCAAAGATACAAATAAAAAATGAAGTTAACTTCTCGTTGAATAGAAAAGTTACACATTATTTATAACAGGCTTAAGAATCTGTCTTTTCGCTCTTGGATTCCGATTTAGGCTCATTTGAACTTTAATACAACTGCTGAGGGTGAGAATCACGATATGATATTCAATGAACTCTTGTGGAATCTTGAGGTTTTGGAGGGCGTTTTTTCTTGTGCAAGACATGGGGAAATAAAGAAAAGTTTGGAAGTTTCAAAAATAATTTGTATATTTGCACACGAAAAGGTGTAGATTTATGAGAAGTATAAATGACATTTACGAAGCAATTGATGCTGATGGCTTCAAAGAGTCAACACTACAAATCATTGACGAATATGTAAACGACATAGAAAATGGAAGAACAAATTTTTCTCGATTTAATGAACAAGAGCATGCAGGTCTCTGTAAGGCAGGTGCGCCTCTCATTGGGGCGTCCGTCGTCGCAAGCTACGCGCGAAGAAGCCTTACGTCAGGTGTCAATGCTGAAGGCGGCCAAGGAGGCGGCCCTTATAACTGGGAAATAGACGATAAGCAGGAGAAGCTTATTGAACAATGGGCAAAAGCTGCAGGCATTTGGTTTGCGAATTCTGATAGCATCCTTCAGAAACACCTTGGTCCAAAGATAGCACAAGGTGCTGAAGCTAAAGTCTACTATAGTGAGGGTGCTCCCACTGTCACAAAGGAGCGAGTTTCTATCTATTCAACTACAGAGAAAGCTTTGGATGCTATTGTCTTACATAACTATCTTTTTCCAGAGACCGCAATGAATGTTTTTGGTTTTACACGTGATTCAGATGGTTTGTTTCGTATCGTTCTCACCCAACCTTATGTGCGTTGTCTGCGATTAGCCACAAAAAAGGAGATAGACGAGATAGTGGCAGAGAAGGGATTTCGTGACAACTGGAACGGTGAAGGGGTGAACTATATTTCTGATCGCATTGCTCTTGAAGATATGCATCCTGCTAATATATTCATTGATGAGGTGACAGGAAAGCCAATCTGCATTGACTGCATCGTAAAGTTTGTATAAATGCGCCGACTTTGCACCAAACTACAAAAAGTGAAGAAGTACCAACGTAAGGAACATCATGATTCAACTAAAAACAGAAGCTTATGAAAGTAGGAATTCCAAAGGAAATTAAGAACAATGAGAATCGTGTGGGCATGACGCCTGCTGGTGTGGCAGCTATGACGGCCAGAGGACACGAAGTGTATGTACAACATACTGCTGGCGACGGCAGTGGATTCTCAGACGATGAGTATGTGGGTGCTGGAGCGAAAATCGTGCCAACGATTGAGGACGTTTATCGTGAGGCAGAGATGATTGTGAAGGTAAAGGAACCCATCGAGCCGGAATATAATCTGGTGAGGAAGGGCCAGTTGCTGTTCACCTATTTCCATTTTGCCTGTGAGAAGGAGCTGACGGATGCGATGCTGAAGAGCGGAGCAGTCTGTCTGGCCTACGAGACGGTGCAGTTGCCGAATGGTACACTACCCCTATTGCAGCCCATGAGTGAGGTGGCAGGCCGAATGGCTACGCTGAATGGTGCCTACTATCTGCAAAAGACGAAAGGCGGAAAAGGCAAGCTGATCAGTGGTGTTCCTGGCGTGAGTCCTGCAAGGGTGCTGGTGCTGGGCGGTGGTGTGGTAGGAGAAGCTGCTGCGCGCATGGCCGCAGGTTTGGGAGCCGATGTGACGATAGCCGACATCTCGCTGCCCCGTCTGCGCCAGCTCGACATCGAGACACCCGCCAATGTACATACGCTGTATAGCTCGTCGCACAATATCCGCCAACAATTGCCTACGGTGGATATCGTCATTGGTAGTGTGCTGGTGCCTGGCGACAAGACGCCTCATCTGATTACTCGCGATATGCTGAAACTGATGGAACCAGGAACGGTACTGGTGGATGTGGCTATCGATCAGGGCGGATGCTTCGAGACATCACGTCCTACGACACATAGCGAACCTGTATATATAGAAGAAGGTATTGTGCACTATTGTGTGGCCAATATTCCTGGGGCTGTGCCAAACACCTCGACGCTGGCCCTCACCAATGCCACGCTTCGATATGCGCTCAGCTTGGCAGACAAGGGATGGCGTAAGGCCTGTAAGGACGACAGCTCCCTGGCCAAGGGTCTGAATATCGCAGAGGGGAAAGTGGTATATAAGGCTGTAGCCGATGTGTTCGGTCTGCCTTATGAACCTCTGGCGTTGTAACCTTCTCTAACCATATGCAATAAATTTCCGCAGAAAAGTTTGGTGGAATGAAAAAGAATGCGTATCTTTGCCGATGACGAATAACTGAATCTCTTTTTATTAACTAAACAAATACAAAACAAAAATGAAGAAAAAGTTTATTTGCGCCGTTTGTGGATATATCTATGAAGGCGATGCAGCTCCCGAGAAGTGCCCAATCTGTAAGGCTCCAGCATCTAAGTTCAGCGAACTGAAGGACGAGGGTGAAACGACCTATGCTACCGTTCACCGTATTGGCGATGGCAAGCCCGAGGGCGTTAGCCAGGAGATGATTGACGACCTGCGCAACCACTTCAATGGTGAGTGTGGCGAGGTTGGTATGTATCTGGCTATGGCTCGTCAGGCTGACCGTGAGGGTTATCCTGAGATTGCTGAGGCTTTCAAGCGTTACGCTTTCGAGGAGGCTGATCATGCTTCACGCTTCGCTGAGTTGCTGGGCGAGTGCGTATGGGATACGAAGACCAATCTGGAGAAGCGCGCTGCTGCCGAGGCTGGTGCTTGCGAGGACAAGTTCCGCATTGCCAAGAATGCCAAGGCTGCCGGTTTCGATGCTATTCACGACACCGTTCACGAAATGGCTAAGGACGAGGCCCGTCATGGTGCTGGCTTCGCAGGACTTCTGAAGCGTTATTTTGGCAAGTAAGGCAATAAAACATAAGAAAAGCCGTTTTATCTTTAGTATGATAAGACGGCTATTCTTTTTTGTACTGGTTTTCGGTGCATTATTTACGGCTTGTACGGATGATGACACGTTCTCGACGAGTCGTAGTAATGTGTTGTCGTTCTCTGTGGACACAGTCAAGCTGGACACGCTGTTCTCGACGGTACCGTCGGTGACCAAGACTTTTTGGGTGAGGAATAATTCCGGCGACGGCATCCGTATTCAGACAGCCAGGTTGGAGCGTGGCGGACAGTCAGGCTTCCGTGTCAATGTTGACGGTTCGTATCTCGACCCTGTGGCCTCTAATTTTGAAGTGCGTAAGGGCGATAGCCTGCGCGTGTTCGTTGAGGTAACGACTCGTGAGAACGGAACAGATGGTCCGCAATTGGTAGAGGACAATCTGCTGCTGACGCTTGAGAGTGGGGTGGTGCAGAAGATAAATCTCCGCACGTGGAGTTGGGATGCCGAGAAGATAGGAGTGCTTCGGATTAAGCGCGACACGCTGATAGAGTCGTCGCGTCCTGTCATTGTTTACGACAGTATCGTGGTGGATTCCGGCGCGGTGCTAACCCTTCGTAACACAGACTTTTACTTCCATCATGATGCCCATATTACCGTACGTGGACAATTGCAGGCCAAGAACTGTCTGATGCGTGGTGACCGACTGGACTACATGCTCTCGTACCTGCCTTACGACCGTGTAAAAGGACAGTGGCAAGGTATCCGCCTGATGAAAATGTCGCTCGGCAATGAGATGGAAAACTGCGAAATACGCAACACGATGGATGCCATACTCTGCGACTCGGCCAGTCTCAGTATGAAGAATTGTATTGTTCATAATTGCGAAGGCTACGGTGTGATAGGCAGTAATTCGGACATTGAGATAGATTACTGTCAGATTACGAACTGTCTCTCCGATTGTCTCTTGGCTGACGGCGGTATTGTTCATGTCAACCACTCGACGCTGGCTCAGTTCTATCCCTTCTCTGCCAACCGAGGTGCTGCGCTCCGCTTTGATACTGGAAAGCGTGGTGTCTCCATTTCCTGCGAGAATACGCTGGCTACGGGCTATGCTGCTGACGTCGTATTCGGTAATAAGAAAGACACAACATTGCTTTACAGATATAATTTTGAAAATTGCCTGTTACGCACAGACTCGATAAACAATCCTGACTATTTGAAGGATATTATCTGGGAGACTCCTAAGGACTCGATAGAAGGCAAGAAGCATTTTAAGACTATTGACGAGGACAAGTTTTACTACGATTTTACCATTGATAGCATCTCGCCTGCGTTTAAGCGCCAAATAGGCAGGATTATTGATTCCAATGGCACCACTAAATGACACATGAATAGCGATTTACTCTCTCAACTGAACGACGGTCAGCGAAAAGCCGTCGAATATTGCGACGGTCCGCAACTGGTAATAGCTGGTGCAGGGTCTGGTAAGACGCGTGTGCTGACATATAAGATAGCCTATTTGTTGGAACAGGGCTATCAACCTTGGAACATCCTTGCACTGACCTTTACCAACAAGGCTGCCCGCGAGATGAAGGAACGCATAGGACGACTCGTAGGACAAGAGCGTGCCCAGCGTCTGGTGATGGGAACATTCCACTCTGTTTTCGCACGTATCTTGCGTGCCGAAGCCGAGAAAATAGGCTTCAGCAGTAATTTTACCATATACGACCAGACCGATTCGCGCTCGTTGGTCAAGAACATCATCAAAGAGATGCAGCTCGACGATAAGGTGTATAAACCTAATGGTGTGGCTGACCGCATATCGATGGCCAAGAACCATCTGCTGATGCCGCGAGCCTACGAGACCAGTTCGTGGGCTGCTGACGACGTGCAGAAGAAACGTCCGCAAGTGGCTAATATATATAATAGGTACGTGGAGCGTTGCAGACAGGCCAATGCGATGGATTTCGACGATTTGCTCGTCCAGACCTTCCTGTTGTTTCATCAGCATGAGGACATTCGTCAGAAATATACAGAACGCTTCCGCTACGTCTTGGTTGATGAGTATCAGGACACGAACTATGCCCAGCAGGAAATCGTATTGCAACTCACTCAAGAACATGGTCGTGTTTGTGTAGTTGGTGACGATGCGCAGAGCATTTATTCGTTCCGCGGTGCCAATATCGATAATATTCTTGACTTTCAGCAGAAGTATTCGCAAGGCACGCGTCTCTTCAAACTTGAGCAGAACTACCGTTCGACGCAACTCATAGTCGAGGCTGCCAACTCACTGATTCTCAAGAATGAACGGCAGATACGCAAGGATGTGTTCAGCGAGAATGAACAGGGCGAACGCCTGACACTAAAACCAGCCTATAGCGACAAGGAGGAAGCTATTATTGTCTGTAACGACATCAAGCGGATTCGTAGGCAGGAGGGTGCTGAATACAGCGACTTTGCCATCCTTTATCGTACTAATGCACAGAGTCGTTCGTTCGAGGAACAGATGCGTAAGGACGGTATTCCGTATCGCATCTATGGTGGGCTTTCGTTCTATCAACGCAAGGAGATCAAGGATGTTATCGCCTATTTCCGTGTCGTGTCTAATCCAAACGATGAGGAGGCATTGCGCCGCATCATCAACTATCCTACGCGTGGCATTGGCGATACCACTGTTGGTAAGATAGTAGAAACGGCCAATATGCATAACGTATCGCTTTGGACCGTTATCCAGCAACCCATTGTCTTCGGATTAGCACTTTCCAAGGGAACGCAGACAAAACTTGAGGCTTTCCGGACGCTTATCGACGGTTGGCGACAACGCATTGATCAAGAAGATGCCTATGTGTTAGGGCACGCCATCATTATGGAGAGTGGTATCAGCAAGGAGATTTATAGTTCAAATAATCCGGACGACCTTTCACGACAGGAGAATCTTGAAGAATTCCTTGGTGGTATGCAGGACTTTGTCGAGAGTCGTCGTGAGGAGGGTATGGAGAATGAGATTCTGCTGCCAGACTTCCTGCAGGAGGTTGCCTTGCTCACCGATTTGGATAGTGATGACGGAGCTGACCAGCCAAAGGTAGCACTCATGACCGTCCATGCAGCAAAAGGCCTTGAGTTTCCGACCGTTTTTGTTGTCGGACTTGAAGAGAATATTTTCCCGTCACCGATGTGTGTTGGCTCAATGCGGGAACTCGAAGAGGAGCGCCGTTTGCTATATGTCGCGATTACCCGTGCCGAGAAACATTGTATTCTGACCTGTGCACAAAACCGCTTCCGCTATGGGCGCATGGAGTACGACACCCCTTCGCGTTTTATCCGCGACATCGACCCTTCTTTACTTCGCGTTGATGGCGACTCACAATACTCCAGAAGTAATTCGCAATACTCCGCAAGTAATTCCCGTTACTCCGGGAGTAATTCGCAATACTCCGCAAGTAATTCCCGTTATCCTGGTAGTAATTCCCGTCCAGCCTCCCGTTTCCAGAATCCGCGTCCTGTCGCTACACAGTTTGTAGCCGACCCGAAACCACGTATGATGCCTGTTCGTCACGAGGCACCCGCTTCGCAGTCTGCGGCCATTGGAAACATTGGTCTAAAAGAGGGTAATGTCATTGAGCATCAGCGCTTTGGCATTGGGACGGTTGTCCGTATTGAAGGCTCTGGCGAGAATGCTAAAGCTACCGTCGCATTTAAAAACGCTGGTACCAAACAACTCTTGCTGAAGTTTGCAAAATATACAATTAAAGGTTAAGCTAACAGCGAAAGGCTGATAGACTAAAAACATCAAAGCGCTTCGTCTTCTGGACGTTCCAAAAGACGAGGCGTTTTAGTGGATATATGCTTCTTCTTGCGCAGATAGGCAGCTTTGCGTGCCTCGTATTCTTCGTAGTGGCGTTCTAAGAAATTGTCTGCCATTACTCTTTGCTTTTGTTGTAAATGATGCTGATAATAGGATTTCTGGGATTGTTGACACCGCCAAGCAGGCGTGTACTCGTGATACCCATCTCGTTGTTGATACCCGTAACTGTTGCCGAGGTATATGCTGATGTGCTGACAGAACTGGTTTTTACAGGAACCAACACCACCTTATTCCAATTCTTAGACCCCTTGTCGCGATTCGCGTACATGTGATTTATAAGGCTCGAAATATTGTTGTATGTATAGGTGTTCATAGAAGAATTAAAAGTAGCCAAGAACGAGGTGCGCTTGTTGGTAACGTTACTCTTTTCAAAGAATGAATAGAGTGAATCGCGCTCAATCATAAGCAACTCTGTAGCATCATTCAATAAGTCATCAGTCCTATTGTTTTGGTCGGCCATACGCTGGAAGATAACCTTGGCAGACAAGATAGAATCGTTGGCGTGCCCCTTCTTGATTTCGTCTATAGGCAGAGTGACTTCTGTAAAGATGCCTGCAGGTGTTTTAAGATAGGTACAGTCTTTAACCTTGTTGACCAAACTGTCAATCTTGCCCTTGTCGTTGGAAATATGAGTGGTTTGCATCACCTCCTCTGTACCATAGAAAATCTTACTGCCATTATATTCTGTTCCATCCGTCTTGAATTTATATTCGACATTCAGTTGAACATTCAACACTTCGGCCATGACGCCCTGTCCGTCTACAGTCTTAATATAGAAGCCTGGACAGACGTTTTTAATAAATGAGAAGGCTGTTTTGAAGTATTCAGGATGCTGATAGTAGGTACGCATCAGATACGTGCCATAATTATTGTAGGTCACACCATCCTTAGCCTTATATGGCTTGTTGAGTGGAATGTTGATATAAGTATAATAGTTGTTTTTTAGACGGACATAGCGCATACTGTCTGACAGCGTCAAGTCAACCATGCTATAAACTTTTGCCTGCTTCAACCCGCCGTTGCGGATGTAGCCACTGGCTTCAGGATCAAAGTTTGAGTAATAGAGTTTGTTCTCTTCAATAGGTTTGTCAAGTTCCTCAACTACCAGTTTCATGGCTGTTAGCGAATCTCCCGTATAATTATTGATGAAAACGGTGAGATAGCAGGAGGTAGCTACCGGTTCACCACCAGCATCAAGTGAAGAGACATCCTTTTTTGCAGCAAAGATGTAGCTGCTCTCGTTTTCAAGTAAATTAAACTGCGTAGTAAAGTCGCTGGTGATATAAGCCCCAGTTTCCGGATCTTTGATAGAACCTAAATAACAGTATGAGCTACGAGCCAGAACCGAGTCAGCTTTAATAGACTGCATAGATTCTATTTTGAAAGAATCGGGCACCAAGCTGAAACGGTCGGCATCACTTGTCAACGAGTAGCCCATCGTGTTTGTATTCTCATCACATGAAGAGATTGCAATCGTTAATATTGCAATCCCTGCCATAAGCCATTTTCTCATCATTGATATTATGCGTTAATCTTACAGATATTATCCTTGAATTACTAAAACTATATACTATCAAATCTTCTCGTAGAACTCTTCGTATGCTTGTGTAAAGTCTTCACCCGGATAGGCAAGGGTGGGGATGTTATTTCCTGCTGCATATTTCATGAGTTCTTTATTCGCATTCTTACATGCAGCAATTACACCGTCGCTATAGTCGATAGCCAGTTTGCCGAGTTCTTCGAAGGTAAACTTATCGTTATACTTCTTCAACAGCTCTGCTTTGGCATCTTTGAATACTACACATTGCTTGAAATTAGGACCTAAGTCAGACTTGAAACTCTTGGGGAAGAGTGAAGTGACGACCTTAGTATTAGCAAACGAGGGCTCCTCGTGATAGGCTGTCTTGATATACAAGGGCACAACAG
>JAEEGK010032038.1_pt1 | contig 10315 bp, 5 predicted proteins | sample 8958771 | NCBI WGS metagenome assembly JAEEGK01 (sample SAMN16246547, study PRJNA631951) | gut metagenome | biome: gut microbiome; feature: rumen; material: SC-attached | host: Bos | place: Iran: Karaj | collected 2018-10 | reverse complement strand
GAAAAAAAAAAATAAAAAAAAAAAAAAAAAAAGAAAATAAAAAAAAAGACAAAGCTATAAAAAAGCTTTTCGAAAATAATTGTTTTTGGGAATAAAAGACATAGAGATGAAAAAAAAATTTAGAAAAAATAATTTTTAATTATAATTTAATAAATCATTTAATTATTAAATTAAATTTAAGAAAAATAAAATAGATACAAGGGATTAATATATTAGGAAATGGATTCATATTAAATAATAATATGAAAGAATTAAATTTTCAAAAAAGTTATTAGATAATTACTGAAAAATAACTTCTAAATTAATAATTGAAAATTATTCTATGGAAAAATTAAACTTATCAAATAATAATATTAAAGAATATGTTTGTATAAAAACTGAGAATGTGAGAAATGAATTTATAAAAGTTAAAAATATTGAAGGTATTATATTGGATTATTGAATATCAATGAAATTAATGATATATGAATAAATATATTTAAGTTATAAAAACATGTTTTATTTAATATATAACATTTATAAAATTTAATTAAATTTAAAAAGTATTTTATTAATTTTAAATTTTTTGAAATAAATGGAACAAATAAAAGATTTTAAATTATATTTGAATCTTTTTGGAATTATTTCTGAGCAAGACTTTTTTTCTCTTAATTCAAATTTTATAAATAAGAATAATGAAAATCTTATTTTTGAATTAGGAAAATTTCTTTCAATGAAATATAAAAAAGAAAATTATAGTGAAATTATTCTATTATCAGATAAAATATTAAACAATTTTATTATGTTTGATAATAATAAATTAATATCAATATTAAAAAAGCTTTTATTCATTTATTCCAAATTTTTAAAAGAAATAAAAAGAAATTACCTTTATAAATGGATAATAAATAAAACAAAATATAATCTTAAAATAAATCCTAAAAAACACCTTAAAAAGCCTTTACAATTATCAACTAAATTAACAAACAAAAAATATAATCATTTTGGAAGGGCAAATTCATCAATAAATATTAAATTATCAATTACAAAATCAAATGAATTAACAATATTAAGTAATAGAGAAAAAGATAGTAGAAATGCATCAATGATAAAAATAAAACATAATAAGATTCATAATTCTAAAGAAAATTTATCTGAAATTAATAAGCCAAAAAAAACACCAAAAACTACAAGACAATTAATTTATAATAAATTAATAAAAAATATTTCTGGAGAATCAAAAGAAAAAAACAATGAAGAAGTTATTAAACAAAATAATATTATTTCTTCAAAGAATAATAGTAAAAAAGATAAAGCAAAATATTTTACTGAATTATCACGAAGTAACATTGAAAGAGATAAAAAAATAAATGAGTTAAGAAAAAAGCTAAATAAAAAATTTGATGATATACATACTTTTACTCCTTTGATTTTTACTAAAGATTATAAAAGAAATAAATTTAGAAGTTCTTCTCAACCTTTTAAAGAAAGATTAAAAGATGATAAAAGAAATAGAAAAATAAATTTAAATAAAATTGAAAGTGAAATGTTAGAAAGTGAAAGACCAAAAAATAAAAGTATTAAAAAATACAAAAGTCATTCTGCAGATTATGAATTAAATTATAATAATTATCACATAAAAAAAAAGGAAAAAATAAAAAAAATTCAAGAAGAAATTGATAAAGAAAAAGGTATAACCTTTAGACCTCATTTAAACAATAAATATAATTCAAAAATAATAAAAGAACCTTTTGAAAATAGATATAATATATATATTGAAAAAATAGAAAATGAATCAAATACAAATAGAATTATTAATGATTTAGAAAAAGAATGTACTTTTTGTCCTAAATTAAATGAAAAATATGATTTCGTTGAAAATTTTTCAGAAAGACAATATTATTATAAAAGAAGAAAAAATGCTCATATTGAAGCAATTAAACAGAAAACAAAAAAAAATTATTCATTCAAACCTGAAATTTCACAAAATTCAAAAGATATTTTAATTAAAAAGCAAAATTTAATTAAATTAATGAAAAATCAAAATGATGATTTATATGAGAAAAAACTTACTTTTGATTTAAATTCAAATAAAAGAAAAGAAGATTTAAATTGTTTATTTGAAGAACCTTTAAAAAAAGAAGAATTTAAAGGAAGGAATTTTTTACTTGAAAATTATTATACTTTAAAAAATTTAAATGAAATGTTATTTAAAAGAGTTAAAAAAGAAAGAGATTTTTTAAAAGAAAATTTAACAGATAAAAAAATAAATAAATTATCAACTACAGATAAATCAAATGATATATCTCAGATTAAATTAAATGATGAAGAGCAATTAGATAATAATTTTCAAATGAAAATGAAGAAAATTGTAAATGAAAATTATGAAAGAGAAAAATTAAGACAACAAAGAAGTTATAATCATAAAAATAAAGTAAACAATCATTTTTTTCCAAATTTTAAATATTATGAATTACTTGATGAAAACTAATTTTTTCATTATTTTCATTATGTAATTAATGTATATTTTTTTAAAAAAAATTAAAAAATATAAATAAATAAAGAAAAAGTAATTTAATAAGAATAAACATAAGAAAAAAACTAATAAATGAAATTTATTAAAAAAATTATTCATTAGTATTTAATAATGCTTATTCTTAAAGTAGAAGAAATTTATTTGTAAAGAATGTAAAGAAATAATTATTGATAGATGACAAATAAAATAAAAATTCATTTAGAAAAATTATTGTAATATTATTTAAAAGGAAAAGTGTTATTTTTTAGAAAATATTTGTTTTAATTTTTTTATTATAAAAAATAAAAAACTTTCATTTATTTTTTCTATTTTATTCTCATCTATTTTTAGTTATTAAATTAAAATAAAATTCAATGGCTTTAGACAATAACAAACAATATATAATGAAAAAAATAGATTTTACTCTTCCAGAAAATAATAAATTCAGGGATACAGTTTATAATTTTTTCAATTGTTCCAAAGATTATTTTACTAATGAAGTAGATTATCGTATTTCAGAACCATTAAATAATAATAAAAGTCAAAAATATTTATTAAAATTAAGGACATCTAAATCAACAAAAGCAAATATAATTCCATTTCTAAATACAAGAAAAAAGAAATTAGAAAAAACAATATCTTTAAGATATGATTATATTAGAAAAATTAGTAGTAGAAGGGCTTCAATAAAAAAAAATATGTTTACTAATATTAATTCAGTAGATAGAGAAATGGTAAATACAATTTATGATGAATTTGAACATAATCATACAATAAATAAATCTCCTTTAACTTATGATTTGAATACTTTAAAACAATTAAAATTACAAGAAAAAACATTAAAAAAAAGAGAAATGGAAAAAAAAGATGAAAAGCTTTTAAGAACAAAATTAATAGAAAAAACAGGGAAAAAGGAAAAACCATTATTAATGAATAATTCATATGATTATAGAAAATTTGCAGAAAAAAGAAGATTAAAAGATACATATAGTCCAATTATTGGAAAATGGGTTAAATTATTAAGAAGTCCTAATAATAAAATTAATGATAGTAAAGATAAAATATATTATAAAAACAGAGGAAGTTATATTTCTCCTGTTTGGAAATTATGTAATAAAGAAAATGAAACAGAAAGAATTTTTGATTATGATAATAATAGCATAAACCAAAAATATAATACAGTTAATAATTCTAATAATTATAATTTTGATGAAAAGAATGAAGGATTGTTTTTAGTTGGAGAAAAATTATTAAATTTTGAAAGAAAAAATTTTAGGAAATTAAAAGGAAACAATTTTATTATTAAAAAAATTCCAAAAAAAAGAAGAGAACTTTTAAATTTTAAAATCGAAAATTATACTAATAAACCAATAAATAAAGAAAATTTAATAAATAATATAAATTTGAAAAAAACATTGAAGGTAATAAATATTTAATAAGTATCATATAAATAAAATATATATTATTATTAAACTTTAAAAGCACTTTTTTTACTTGAATTCACTTTTTCCATCATTATAAATTCATTTAATTTTTTAGAAAAAGAATCTTTATAAATATAAGGAACAAAAGAAGTTAAATCTAATTTTCTTATATTTTTAATATTTTTATATTTATCATTATTATGAAACTCTTTAAATCTATAAGTTTTATTTTTTTTCCCTTTTAGAATAATTAATTGATTATGATTTATTTTAGGTAAATTTTCATTTTCTTCTTCATCTGAATTATCTTTTGTTATTTTAGGTTCACTCATTTTTTTTTTAAAACTAATTTTATTAATATTAGGTTTTTGAAGTTGAGTAGGAAAAAAATCATTATATATATTTTTTGAACTTTTATATTTTTTTTCATTAAAAATAGTTTTTCTTGATTCATTAAAAACATAATTTACATCTTTTAATATTCTTTTTCTAAATCTATTTTTAATTATTATTTTTTTCATTTCCTGACTTCGACTTTCACTTTCTCTTTTTAAACTTTTTAAATATTTTCTTCCAATTGTTTGAAAATTATATATTCTACTATTTTCATCTTTAAGTTGAAATAAAATATTAGAAGTTAAATCATTTTTAAATGAATCAACTATTCTAATATTTTTTTTAGAAAAGCTTTTCATTAAAAAATTAATTATTTGAATAATTAAAAAAATAAAATATTATTATTTATATTTTAGCATACTGAGTTTGGAATCTAATTCATATTTATTTTTCTTATAATTGAAAAATTCATGACTAAAAGGAGTATTTAAACCATTCCCAAGAACACTTGGATTATAATTAGTATAAAATCTATTAAATCTTCCACTTATTCTCATACTATCAGAAGGCTCAAATATTTTATTTTCTTTTATTTTAGAATTTGGAATATAACTTGTAAAGTTTGATTTCTCACTTTCAATTTCTTTTTTTTTATTTTCTCCTCTTTTTAAATTATAATTAAATGATTTTGATGTTAAATTCATTTTATCTTCACTTATTATAGGATTTATATTTGTTAGATTATTATAATTTTGTTCTATGTTATTTTGATTTTTATAATAACTTTCTGTTGATGGTGGTCTATTAATCTGGTTTTCATCTATGAAAAAATTTTTACGGTAATCTCCTATATTATTAACTAGTAATTGTAATTTTTCTTTAAAAAATATTTTATTTTTTCTATTTGAAATATTTTTTTGAATAAAATTAAAAGTATCTTCAGTGTATAACTTAATTTTATCTAATATTAGTAAATTTAATTTAACATTTATTGAAGGATTAATTGTTCCATATTTATTAATATTATCAATTTTAATATATTCATTTTTAAGGAATAAAGTTATATCAGTATATAAACTAATTTCTTCAGTATCTAATTGTCTTAAATAAAAATCAGGTAAAAGTGGAATAGTAATATTTTTATTGGTATCAATAACATAAACATCTAATTCATTAACATTATTTAATATATTTAAATTATTCAAATTATTATTATTACTATTTAAATTTTCAACAATTTGATTATTTTCTTCTTCTTTAATAATTTTTTCATTTTCTTGTTGAGTATTATTTGGTTCAGTATATCTTTCAGAAGGAATAAAATTTGAAAAACGAGATTTTTCATTTGTCATTGGTAATTGTATTACATTTTGTTCAAAACTTTTTTGCATATCTGAATAATGAAAATCTCTTTTATTTATTTTATTAGAATCAAATAATTTTAAATTTTTTAAGAATGAATATAATTTAGTATCTTTTTCTTTACTAAATTTAAATTTATAAGTTGTTAATTTATCTTTTGAATATTTAATTATATTTTGAATTATTTCATCATTATTTATTTCTTTATTAGTTGTATCAATTGTTGTTTTTATAATATTATTTGTAATTTCTATTAAATAATTTAATGATAGCATTTTATATTTAAATTCATTTTCTAGTAAATCATATGAATTTTTATATTTTTGATAATCTAAATTTATGTCTCCTTTTAATTCATATAAAAATTCTTCAGTTAATAATTCAATTTTATCTATATTATTTTCTTTATCTATAAACTCTTTTAATTTATGAATAAATTTATCAATAAATTCTTCATCATCATCAATTAATTTTTTCTTAATTTTATCATAATTTTCTAAAGTTCCATTAAATTTTTCTTTTAACATTTCATCAGTTTGATTAGCAATTTTTTTAGAATTTTCTCTTATATTATTTAAAGATTCAAAATAATCATTTTCTAATTGACCAATATCTTTTTGATATTGTTTAATTTTTTCATTTTTTTCAATAATCATTGAATTTGCGAAATTATCTAAATCTTTTTTTCTATTTAAAGTTAATTCTTGTTTTAAAGCTTTACAATTTATTTCATATTCATCATCTAATGCTTTCTGATAATTCTCGTATAATTGACTATTTTTATTTACTAAAAAATTCGTTACTTCAACACTTTTATTTGGGTTTAATTTCTCAGATATTATATTTTTATTTTTTATAAAATCTTGTTCTAAATTATTTTCTAACTCTTTTATATTTAATTCATGTTTTTTTAATATATTACTTTTTTGAATTTTATTTTTTTCTTCTAATAAATTTTTACTTTTTCTTAAACTTTCATCTAATTCTTTTTTTTTTGATTTATTTAATTCACTTAATTTTTTAGATTTTTCTAAATCTGACATTAAATTATTTTTTTTCTTTGTTAAATTTAATAATTGTTCTTCATCTTTTTTATCATTTGATTCATTTTTATTATAATTTTTTTTTATTTCATTTTCTGTTTCTTTTTTATATTTATTTATTTCTTTATCATTATTATTTTTTAATTGTATTTCATATAAAGATATTTTGTCATTTATTTGTTTATCAATTTTATTTTTTTCTTTTTTCATTTCTTCTTCAAATTTTTTATCATATTTTTCTTGAAATTCTTCTTTGTTCTTTTTATAATTTTCTTTATCTTTATTATATTTTTCTCTAACTTTATTTTCAAATTCTTTTAATTCATTTAATTTTAGATCAAAATATTCTTTTTTTTTCTTTTCTAAATCATCTTTTTTAATAATAATCTTATTGTCTTTTTTAATTTCATTTTCCTTATTTTCTTCTTTAATTTTTGTTTCTTCCTTTTTAATTATATTTTCCTTTTTTTCTTCTTTTTTAACTTCATTAACTTTATTATCATCTTTTTTAACTTCATTATCTTTTTTATCATCTTTTTTAACTTCATTAATTGTTTTATCATCTTTTTTAACTTCATGAACATTTTTATCATCTTTTTTAACTTCAACTTTTTTATCATCTTTTTTAATTTCAACTTTTTTATCTTCTTTTTTAACTTCAACTTTTTTATCATCTTTTTGAATATCAACTTTTTTATCATCTTTTTTAATTTCATTTTTCTTATTATTAATACTTTTTATTAATTCTTCATCTTCCTCTTCTTCTTCTTCATCTTCTTCTTCTTCATCTTCTTCTTCATCATCTTCTTCTTCATCATCTTCTTCTTTTTTTTTTTCTTCATTTTTTTTATTACTTTTTTTTTCTTCTTCTTTTTTTTTATCATCTTTTTTCTTATTAAAAACTGATTTAATATTAGCATCATTTAAAATATTACTAGTATCATTTTCAGAATTATCAGTAAAATTAATATCTCCATTATCATATTTTCTATAATCAACTTTTAAAAATGAACTTCCACTTTCATCTTCTTTACTATTATTATTATTTAATTCACTTAAAGAATTATCAGTTAAATTTAATTTCCCTTCATCTTTCTTAAGAGGAGGTAAATGATTATTAGTAAAACCATTTTGAGTGCTTTTACCAAGAGGATTTAAAGGAGGAATTTTTTTTCTAGGAACTACTTTATTAACTTCTTCATTTTTATTATTTCCAATTTTCCCTATTTTTCTTAAATATTCTTCTTTCTTTTCTAAATAAGCTTGACGAGCCATTTCTTCTATTTCAGTCGCAATTTCAATTTCTCCATCTTCCATATTAATATACATTAATTCTTTTGTTTCTTTATATATTGCTCTTCTCCATCCTTCTGGTAAAGGACATTTTAAATAATAATATGCTACTTCAAATAATTCATCTGGATCATTTTCTAAATCATATCCTAATTTCAAAGCATATGATAATATTTCTTCATCACTTGGTTCCCATGTTCTATCATCTATTATTGATAAATCATTTGGATCTAAATAACCTTCTTCATCCTCATCGTCACCTACTCCTGCGTTTTTCATTGCTTTCAATTTTTTATTTTAAATTTTTTTTAATTTTTTTTAATTATATTATATATTTTTTTATAATGTTTATTAGAGATATAGAGTTTCAATGAATAAATGAAGTAAATTATATAATTTGGAATTTATATTTTTTTATTTTTCAAAGGTTTTTATCAAAGTTTCTAAAAAAGTAATTTTCTTTTTCAATATTTTTATTTTGTAATATTGATAAACACTTGTGATTTATCATTTGATGATGTTTGGAATGAATGTATAAATTTTGATTAAAAAAATAAAATATTGAAAAAACTTACAAAAATAAAAATTTATTAATTCAACAAAAATACAATCAAAAACCAATTGAAAAAGAAAACTTAGAATTCCTCACAGTTAATCTTTTGTTTAATGTATATTAAAATCTTTAATAAAAAGATATTATTAGAATATTTCACAATTATATGAGTTATATTATCATAAATAGTAGCATAAATTAATTTGCATTTAGATATATAAATATATCATAACATCTATTAACTATTCCTTGATATTCTTTCATATCTACCTTTTTCAATATTTAAATAAGGAGATGTTTAAATATATTCACCATAAACATTATTCCTGTCTTTATTAATTAAATCTTCATCATTTCCTTTAATATAAATAATTATTTAATATTAGTTGAAAAATTTAAACTAAAAAAAAATTATCAAGAGATAATAAATGTTATGATATATAATTTTTAAATTTAACAATGATTTATGTTGAATTAATACTCAAACCCGTTTTTGAAATATAAATAAAAAAAAAATTTAAATAAAAAGAAAGATAAAAGTTTATTATAGTAATATTCTTCATTTTATTTCATTCAAATTATATTATCTGAAAAAGAATAATAATTAAAAAAGAAAAATATAAAAAATATTAATTATATATTGTGATGGAAATCATAAAAGAAATAAGAGTATCATTAATAAATTTATCAAGGGAAATATGATTATTTAGTTATTAAGGTTATGAAAAACTTAATAAATTAATATCAAACGGTGATTTTAATTATATAATAAATGATTTTAAAATTCTAAAAGAAAAAATTATAATAATTGTAAGAAAATAAGATAATTTCAGCAATAAATATAGTATATAAAATTTGAAAGTTATATTATATTTTCTCTGAAGTCATTAACATTATGGTTAATATTTTAATACTAAATATTTTTAATGACAATTAATATAATTAATAATAAATATAGTTTGCTATTCAAGAAAAAAATCAGATTCAAAATATATTATCAAAAGAATTCTAATTTTAGTAAAAGAATAAAAAATTAATAAGAATGGATTTGTAAAATAAGAAATCAAATATTGTTTAAAGAAAAATCAATCAAATAATTATATTAAAGAAGAAAGTTTAAATACTCTTCCTTCTTCTATTGAATATTTTGAAGTTATAAATTTAATGAAAAAGAAATTGATTTCAATTCAACTTATGGAAATTTAAACGTAATAAAAATATTTTAGTTTGTTCTAATGATTAAGATTAAGATTCAATTTATAATAGTAATTATAATTAATGATTCTATTTAATATATTATATTTCAAATTATATTATAATTCAAAAATAAATATTATTAATTATGGGTAAATCCCTATCATATTAAATTTCAAAAAATCAAATAAATAAATTTTAAATTTAAAGTATGTTATAATTATTATTTATTTATAATATTTAAAAAAATAATATATAATTAAGGAAATACTAAAAAAATTAAATGAATCCACAACAAAATAAACCAATAGAATTTAGAAATATGATAAGATATTTAGAAAAAAAAGATGCAGTATGTAAATTAATAACAGAACATGGAACAGGATTTTTTTGTAAATTTAAAGTTAATGGTATACCATTGAAAGCATTATTTACAAATAATCATGTATTAGATGAAGATTTAATAAAAGAAAATTCAATAATACAATTAAGTCATAATAATAAAATAAAAGAAATAAAAATAACATATGATAGATTTAAATGTACTAATGATGATTTAGATTATACTTGTATTGAAATATTTGATAATGAAGATTATAATAATTTCTTAGAAATT
>JAEEGK010032034.1_pt1 | contig 10316 bp, 9 predicted proteins | sample 8958771 | NCBI WGS metagenome assembly JAEEGK01 (sample SAMN16246547, study PRJNA631951) | gut metagenome | biome: gut microbiome; feature: rumen; material: SC-attached | host: Bos | place: Iran: Karaj | collected 2018-10 | reverse complement strand
CAATCCCCATCCCCCAAGAAAGAGAAATTATAAATTAATAAACAATTATTTTATAAAAATTAATAAATAATTAATTAATTATTACATCAATAATTAAAAAAAAAATTAAAATAAAAATAATAAATAATATATTTATTAAATTGAGCCAACTGAACAATTTTTAAGAAACTCCTAAAAAATATTAAATTAACAAAAATCATTATTTTAAATATATAAATTAATGAATAATTCAATAATCCCTCAACAGCCAATAATTCCAGATTTATCGACTTCTCAACAAATAATGACACCTCAAATAAATCAAAACATTCCAATATCTCAAGATCAATTGGATAAAAGTAAGAAAAATTTTTATAAATAAAATTGATAAAATAATAGAAAGACATAGAAGATCAAAGCATGAGCAAGAAGGAAGAATATATAATTGTGAACATTGCTTAAAATCATATTTAAGTAAACCTGCTTTAAATAATCATATGAATACAAAACATGCTGAAATTTTAAAACAAATGAATATTGAAAAAAGAAAAAGAGGAAGACCAAGAAAATATGTAATTATATTTTTTAATATATTCTTTTTTTTATTTTTTTTTTAGCTTGTTGACTCTACTGAGAATAATAATTATGTTAAACAAAAATATACTCCTTATTTCCAAAATCCAAAAAGAGGAAAAAGTAATGAAACAGAAAAAATTAATATGGAAGAAGTTGTAAAAAATGTTTTTGAAGATCTTTTTAAAAATCACTCAAATGCTTTTTCAAAAGTAATAAATGAACCAAAGGAAAATCCAATATTAAATTATTTATTAAATAAAAAAGAATTAGACTTAAAAATATGTGATGATATAATATGTAATTATTTAAATTACATTGAACCATTGTCAAATGAAAAATATTTTATTTTTGCAACAAAATTTGTAATATTATTTAGAGAATGTGTTAATGTAAATCAAAATAAAGAAGGCAAATATAATGAAAAAGAATATTCTTCTGTAGAAAATGCTGAAATTTTTCCTGAACAATGTAATGAATTTTTTTCTAATTTTCTTGAAAAATATCAATTCTTTGATTTCAATGAAGAAGATAAAGGTGAATTAATTGAAATTATACAACACTTCTGCTTTTGGCTTTTTATTAATTGTCATACGAAATCTAAGTTGAGTTTAGCTTCTTAAATATTTTAAATTACTTTTATATATTTTTTTATTTTCGTTTTTAAAGATTTTTACCTTTTATTTTGTGATTTGGAATTCTTTTTTTTTTTCAATTTTTTAAAATCTAAAAAAGAATAAATTTATAAATTATTTTGATTATATTTATTAATTTTTTATTAATTAAATTATATGTTTATATATTTATAAAGAAAATCTGTTTATCATTTATTTCACTTTTTTCCAAATAATTTAATTTTTAATTAATATTTTTTCTTTTTAAATCAATATTTATCATTTATAATATTTTTTAAATGATTAATTTTTAATGTAAATATAAATGGACAATTATGAATATGTGATAAAACAAATTTTTGATAGAAAAAAAAATAATATTAACTTAAACGACGGTGAAAATTCATCTTCAAAATCTATTCGTTCTCTTAATAACGAAGAAAAAATTTTTTTTAATAATAAAGTTTCTTTAATAAATTCTAAAATTAAAGGAGTTAAAGAAAATGGATTAAAAAAAGATATTGAAGAAGGAATTAAAGAAGTGAATTTGACAACCGAAGAAAATAATGATATAGATGATTTTCAACAAAATATTAATAAAAATAAAATAAATAAAAATGATATTCTTGTTTTAAATCCCGATAATTATACATTAAATCCAGAATTAATAAATTTAGATTATTCAAAACCAATAAAAATTCAAGATGAAAATAAGGAAAAAATATTATTAAAAGAAAAGCAAAAAAATAATAACAATAAAAAGATTCAAAATTATAAAACAAATCCTAAAAATAAATATAAATCATTAAATGAAATATTAAGTTACACTCAAAGACCAAAAAGAAAAAATGAAATAAAGAATCAATTATCAACAAATTCAACAACAGAAAGAAATTTAAAAGAAAATTTATCAACAAGTAGAAAAATAATAAATCAAATCCAAAAAAAATTTGAAAGATATAATACAGAAAGTTTAATGTATGAAGCATTAAAAAATTATAGTCAATGTAAACCTTTAAATTCAGGATTTTTAGAAAGAATGCAATTTTATTCAATAAAAAAACAAACAAAAAATGAAATATTAGATTATATGGTTAACCAATCTAAACCAAAAATAAAAGAAAGTGAAAGAGTCAAAGTATTTAATCATTTAATAGAAGATTCAAATAGAAGAACAGAAAATTATTATAAAAATGAAGAATTAAAAAATAGGAAAACAAAATCAAAAAAAAAATTTGATGAAAAAAAATTTATGATTAAATATAAAACAGAAGTGATAGATAAATTAAGAGAAAAAGAGAAAAATTTACAATTATTAAGAAATGAAAAATTGAAAGTAGAAAAAGAAAAAGAAGAATTAATATTAAAAGAAATGAGAAATAGAACTCAAAGAGTTTCAAAAAAAAAAATTGAAGAAATATCAAAAAGATTATATGCAGAAGCAATATCATTTAATACAAGAAAAGAAATGAGAAATTCTTTTAATGATTCTGATAATGATATTTTTTCTTTAAATTTAAAGAAAGAAAGAAATTACAGTCAATTAAATTTGAATACGATGAATAATTCTAATAGTCAAAGTTTTATTAAAAAACAAAAATTATATAATAGACATTATAGTCAAAAAAATATTCATCAACCTTATTATAATAAATATAATACATTTTTTAAAAAAAATAATAATCATCATAGAAAAAGTTGTTCTTCTTTTTTAAATAAAAAAAATGTAAAAATGAATTCCAAATTTAAAAAATTTGTTCCTATTTTTAATGCAGAAAAAATGGTTGATGCATTCTTCACAAAAAAAAATAATTAAATTCTTATTAATTGTATTATTTTTTTTTATTTATATACTAATTTTTACTTTATTTAATATATAATAAAATTATATTTAATTAATTTTTTTTACTTTTTTATAATTTTAAACGTTATTAATAAATGGATAAAGAATACCAAGAAGTAATAAAAGAAAGAAAAAATTTAGAAAAAAATATTAATAAAATATTTTATCAAGTGCAAGATTATATAGAAGATGAATTAGATAATAATAAAACAGAAATTTTAGAAAAAAAAATAAATAATTCAAATGATAAATTAGAAAAACTAGAAAAAAAATATAAAGAACTAGTAGATTTTTTAAACAAAAAAGATGAAAAAGAAAATTTAAATGAAGAAATGGATGAAGAAGAATTAAAAATGAATTTATTAGTATTAAAAGAAAAAAATATATATTTAAAAAAACAATCACAAGTAATATATGATTATGAACAATATATAAATCAATATTTAAATAATCAAAAAATAGAAAAAAAAGAATTAGATAATGAATGTAATTACTTAATGGAACAAATTAATGAAGCAAAATTTACTTCAAAACCAACAAAAGAAGAAATTGAATTAATTGAAAAAGAAGCTGAATTAGTAAAATTAGAAAGAGAAAAACAATTAATTGAACAATATATTGAAAGAGAAAAACAACAAAAAGAAATTAATGAAATTAGATTAAAACAATTAGAAAAAATAATAAACCAAAAGAATATTGAATCACCATTAAATAAAATAAAAAAAGATAAAAAAAATAAAAGATATAATTATAGAGATATGTTTGAAAAAAAAAATAATATAAAAGAAGTTCGTAAATTAGATAATTATTATAGTTTAGACAATAATTATAATAAAACAGATTTATGGAAAAAAAAAGAATTATTACCTTTTTCTTGTATTCAAAGAAAATTACCTATAAATATTAAAATAATTGATGGTGAAATAAATTCAAATAATACAAATAATAATTCAAATAATTATAATTTAAGCATACAACCAAAGAAAAAATCAAATAATAATTATTTTAATATGAAAGAATTAGAAAATTATCAGCCTTCTTATATAAAAAAAAATAATACAAATGAAAAAAAAGAAATTAAGGATCCTATTGTTACTTTTCACAAAAAAGAAGAAAAAAAAGAAGAAAAAAAAGAAGAAAAAAAAGAGGAAGAAAAAGAAGAACCACAATTCTTAATAGATAATAAAAAAGATGAATTAAATTGGTTAGAAGAAGAATATCCAGGTAATAATCAAAGAAATAATAATTTTAAGACAGAAATTAAAAGTAATAGAAGACCTTTTGGCTCTTTTAAATTTTAAAAAAAGAATTAATCAAATATTATAAATTATAAATAAAAAAAATAAAAAAAATAAAGAAGACTAAAATATTTAAATACTAATAAAATATATTATTCATTTAACAACATTTTCCATTTTTTTTGTTTTCCATTGTGTCATTTAATTTTTTCTTTTTATCATCTTTACTATTATCAGAAATACTTCCTTGAATTTTTTTATTTAAAAAATCTTGATACAAAAATTTTGCAGCTTCAATAAGAACATTTCTTGCATTTTCTCCAGTTTTTGCACTAGTTTCCATAAAAAAATCCAATTTATTTTCTTCTTTAAAATTTTCTCCATCATCTTTACTAATAATTCTTTCATTTTCTAAATCACATTTATTTCCAATTAACATAACTCTAACATTAGGATTTGCTTCAGACTTTAAATCTTTTAACCAATGTTCAACATTAATGAAACTAGTTCTATTATTAATAGCATATAATAAAATAGCAAGTGATGAATTTCTATAAAAATTAGATATTAAACTTCGATAAACTTCTTGTCCACATGTATCCCATATTTGTAATTTTATCACTGTATCATTCATTCTTAAATTAAATGTCAGAAATTCAAATCCAATTGTTGCTTGATAATATTCTATATAATTATCTTTTACTGCTTTTGTTGTTAAACATGATTTTCCTACTCCCGAATCTCCTATTACTATTATTTTGAAACTTAAGTCATATTGAGCATAATCTTCTGGGAGAATCTCAATTTCTGGATTTTCACTTTCTGTTGTCATTTTTTTTTCTCAAGAATGATTTTTATTTTTTTTTTTATTTTTATAATTTTTATTTATTTTTTTTTCTTTATAATAAATTAAAATGAAAAAAGAAGTATATTTTTTTAATTAATTATACTTTTTAGTATGTCTATTTTTCATCTTCAAAAAATTTATGTGATTTAAAAGAAATTGAAGTTCCTATTAATTTCAATTCAAAAAATATAAAATATTATACTAAATATGATTCATCATGTGCATTTATAACAGATAATTCAATGATTATTTATAAAAATAATTCAAATTATGATAATCCTTTTATAGTGTCTTCTCCTTATATTACATATTCATTTTTTTCATTACCAATAAATTCAATTAAACAAATTGTTAGTAATTATAAAGATTTATATATTTTAACTAAAAGTGGTGAATTATATTCAATTAAAAAAGGTTATGATAAATGTGATATTTTAGATATAAACAATAATGTAAATTATAAATTAAAAATAAATTATTATTTTGAAAAAACTATAATTAAAAATATTGCTTTATCTGAAAAATATCTTGTATGTATTAATAATAATAATAATGTAATTATTTTTGGAATTTTCAACGATAAAGTTTATAAAATTCCAAAAGTGATTGAAAGTGAAAATAAAGAATATATTGATATTAAAAGTTATGATGATTATTTTGTATTATTAGATAATTCATATTGCATTAGTTATTATGGATATATAAACAAAGATATTAATAAATCTGAACAAGATTTGCAATTAAAACTAATTGATTTTGATTATGAAAATGAAGAAATAAATAATTTTATTTGTTGTAATAATTATATATGTATATTATCAAATAAATTAAATATATTTTTATATAATGAATTTGGATTATATAAAGTTAAAATTCAAGATTCTATAAATAAAATTTATCAAATGAAAGATAATATTTTTTTATTTTCTTATGATAATAGAACAATTCATGTTCTAGAAAATAGTAATATAAATAATAATATTAAAAAGAATTTAATTGGAAAATCATATAAAATTAATGATAAATTAAGTTTAATAGGAATTTTCGAAAATTATTATTCAAATCCGGAAGAAATTTTATTCAAAATAAAAGGGGATTTTGTTTTAAAATATGAAAATAATGAAAATATATTTAATCTATTATATTCATTTAATTATAATGAAGAAAATGAATTTAATCAATCATCTAGTGATTCAATATTCCCTGTTAATATATCATTAAGTAAAATAAATGAAATTCCAAGAATAAATAAAATTTCAAATTTATTAGGAAAAGTTTTTGATAGAAAAATAAATGAAATAAAAAGAAAAAGAGCCAAAAGTTCAAATAGAATAATTTTATTAGAAAAAATAAAGTTGAATGTAAATAAAATGAAGAAAAGTAAAAGTAATAATTCATTTACATTTAATAAAAATATAGAAAATTTATTCACAAAAGAGAATTTTATAAGTGAATCAAAGAATGAATCAATAAATTTAATAACTTTTATTTTTGATAAAATAGATAATAAATTAAAAATTCCAAAAGAAGAAAATAAAAGAATTTTAGATATTGAAACAATAATACAATTACAATTAAATAATTTTAAGATAATAACCACAAAAAAAAATAATAAAATAGAACAACAATCAAGAGAAAGAAAAAGAAAAGAAAATCAGAATATAAAAAATCAAGATTCAGAAACTTTTTACTCAAAATTATTTCAAAATTCAACTTTATTTTCATCACAAAATTCATCAATTCCAAAAAAAGACAATAATCACTTTTATAATATAGGAAATTATAATAAATTTTATAAAAGAAGAAATAGTATTGAAAATATTTCTTTCAATAAAAGTAATAGTTTAATCAACAATTATATTTCCAAAAAAAAAAAAATAAATGATAATTCTTCTCAAATTAAAAAAAATAAAAGAGAAATAAAGCAAAATAAAATGAAAGGAATAAATAATTCAATGATATTGGGTATAAATTTAAAATCAAAAAAAAAGCTATATAATAAAAGCAAATCTGTTTTATATTCTCCAAAAAAAAATTTAAAAAATTTTTTAGATACAAATAAATTAAACAAAAGAAAATTAGTAAAAAGTAAAAGTTCAATTAAAACATTAAATTATAATAATCTTGAAATTATAAAATCAAATAAAAAAAATAGACATATAACTCCTCTTAATTTTATTTCAAAAAAAAACATATCAATTATTCCTTTGAACGCAGATAATAAACAAAAACAGATTTTAAATTATCAAAATGAAATTGGAATTGATAAATTAAAAGAAAAATATATGAATTATTTATATAAAAAATTAGGTTTCCAATTTTCAAATAAAATAGATAGTATAAAAGAAAAAAAAATAATTCAAAATTTTATAAATACTGAAATGGATAATAAAGACAAAATATATAATTTACTGAAAAAAAATGTTTATTTATCTGAAAAAGAAATAAATCAATATATATATGAAATTCTAAAATTTAAAAATACAAAAAATAAATTAAGAGAAATTGACAATAACTTAATTTCAGATACTATAAATCAAAATAATTTAATAACTTTTGAAGAAGAAGAAAATGAAAAAAATTCTTCTTTGGAACCAATAGAACTAGAATAAAAAAAAATAAAATAATAAATATAAATACTTGTTTTTTTTTACAAATTCAAAAAAAACATAAAATCCTTGCTAAAACAATTATTCTTTAGAGCTCCAAATTTTACAAGTATTATCTTTACTAGCAGTGATAATAATATCTCCAGAATAATTAAAAGCACAAGAAAAAATATCCTCCTTATGTCCTTTTAAAATTTGTTTCATTTCTCCAGTTTCAACATCCCATAAAATGCAATTAGCATCCATTGCACCAGTCATTAAAGTAGTACCTTTAGAATCAAAAACCACTTTACTTAATTCTTTACTATGGGCTTCCAAAGTAAAATCTTCTTTTAAAGTTTTAACATCATAAATTTTAGCAGTAGTATCAGTACTTCCAGAAGCAATTTTAGTACCAGTTAAATTAAATGTACAATCCATAACTTCATCTTTATGACCTTTAAAAGTTTTAAGTGATTTATCTGGTTTTCTTAAATCCCATAATTTTACTGTTTTATCTATTGACCCTGTTAATACTTGATTACCAGCATAATTAAATTGACATGCTGAAATTTCTCCTTTATGTTCTGTTAAATCACATATTAAATCACCTGAAAATGAATCCCATATTTTTGCAGTATAATCAAATGACCCTGTTAATATTTTATCACCATCTGAATTAAATGATACTGATATTACTTCTCCTTTATGTTTATTTATTTTCAATATTTCATTTTCTGTTTCTATATTCCATAATATTGCTGTTTTATCCATTGAACCTGTTAAAAGTAAAGTTGATTCTGGATTAAATGATAAACATACAATTTCAGATATATGTGAATTTAATGTTGTTAAACATTTTCCATCATCAACATTCCATAATTTTGCAGTTTTATCAAAGGATCCTGTTGCTACTTTATCTCCATATGGTAAATTAAATGATAATGTATATACTACATTTTTATGTCCTTTTAATTTCTGTAAAACTTCACCTGTTAATGTTTCCCATATTATACATGTTTGATCATAACTTCCTGTTATAAATTTTGTACCATTTTTATTAAATGCACAATTTGTTAATGGAAGTTCATGACATTTTAATGTTTTTTTTAAATGAAATTCACTTGAATTTTTTCCTACTGAATGTTCTATTAATTCTATAATGTTTATATTATAATTTTATTTTTACTTTCTATTACTGTTCTCAATTGAGATATATGTTTTTTTGCTATTGGCTCTTTTTCTATTATTTGCTGAATTAAATATGGAATGTCAGAATTTTCTGTTAAGTTTAGTAAATCTATTGCTTTTGTTTCTATGTTATCTTCGTCATCTGATAATTCTAATATTATTCCTGGAGGATAAAATCTTGCTAAGATTCTATCTAATTTTTTTAATTCATAAAAATCATCATCCATTATTTTATTTTCTATAAATAATATTTTTTTATTTTTTCAAATTTATTAATATTAGTTTAACTTCAAAATATATATAATAAATTAAAAATAATTAAATAAATTTTTTTTATAATTAAAAAACCTATTTATTATTATACATTATTAAAAACAGGTCTTTTAGCTTTTTTCTTAACATTTCTAACAGGTCTTTTCATAATATTATCTCTTTCTTCTTTTCTGGGATCTCCATTTTCATAAATATCATTTTTATTGTTTTCTGTATATTTATTTCCATAATTTAATAAATCAACATTAAAAATATCTTTTTTATCTTCTCCTTCTTTTTTTTCTTCTTCTTTAATTTCTTTTTTTTCTTCTTTTTTCTTTTCTTTTTTAATTTCACCTCTTTTAACAATTACAGTATTAGTTTTAAAATATTCTATTAATTTTTGGGTATCTTCTTCAATTCCAGTATTTTCTTTAAAATCAATAACTGTTAAATTAAAATTTATATTTTCTTTAACATTATATATTAACTGACAATTAAATTTATCTTTATTCATATTATAACATTGAACTTGTTGTTCTAATAATTTAATAATTTTCAAATTTACTTCATCATTTTTTTCATAAGCATCTTTGATTTCTTTTTTCTTTTTATTATTTTTTGCAATAATACTTTTAGCAATATTTTCATTGACATCTAATTTCTGTTTACTCATTTTAATTTTTTTTTCTAAAATATCCATTTTCTTAATTTTATAATCAATAAACTTAACAATAATATGTCCTTTATGATCATTTAAATTGCATTTATCACATAAATTTTTTTCACAAATAAAACAATATTGAGATAAAAATTTGGAATGAAAAGGACATTCAGAATCTAATCTATTTAAATGAATGAATGTATGTTCTTTGTTTTTATCTTTATGTTCAGACAAACATTTATTACAATAAACCTTAAGACATGAAAAACAATAAAATGAATTATCTATATTTTTCTTACATGATATACATGAAAAATCTGGACTTTCTTTTCCAGAATATTTCTTCAGATAATCGTCTATTTCATATTCTTTTTCACCACATAAACATTTTGATTTTACTTTTATTTCTAAATCATTTGTTATTATATCTATAAATGGTATTGTTAAACATTGAAAACATCTTGATGGATTTGGATTTAAACTTACTTTACTCCCCATTTTTTCAAATTTATATTTTTTTCATATTA
>JAEEGK010032033.1_pt1 | contig 10316 bp, 2 predicted proteins | sample 8958771 | NCBI WGS metagenome assembly JAEEGK01 (sample SAMN16246547, study PRJNA631951) | gut metagenome | biome: gut microbiome; feature: rumen; material: SC-attached | host: Bos | place: Iran: Karaj | collected 2018-10 | reverse complement strand
AGGATATTTTTCAGGATCTATAACGAAATGTGTATTCATAATAATATCAGAAAGGAATACCCATGCTGTTTTAATCGCGACATCATATATACCATCCATTTTATTTTCATCTGGAGGCTCAAATTCTGGATTTGATTTGGCAGCATATATTACATCTCTTTTATCCAAATAAGCTCTGACTATTATAGGTGGTACATCATATTCTCCTTCTGTTTCAAATTGTGAATCTCTAAATGTCACTGCTAAATTTATATCATTGGCATAATCAACTTCTTTACTATATAAATAAATAGGAAGATCAGTATCTCTATAACTAATTTCTAAGGAATTACCATATGTAACTTCATCGAAGTTTTTAGAAGTATCTCTTGAATAAAAATCAAGTACGAAAACAAAGCCAGGAGATTCTTTATTTGGATCATATTCTAAATTAGTGAAAATTAACTTTCCTAAATCTTTTGAAGTAGTTAAAGTTAAACGATCACCTTTTCCTCTTAAATGATATACATAATTTGTATCTTTTTCCCATCTTATATCAGCTTCACCATCTAAGTTTTCTATATTAACTATTATACTTGTTTTTCCTGAAAATCCCAAGGCTAATTTATCATTTTTTACTTGAATTAAATTTTCTGTTCTTGCATTTGGATAAAATTCTATAGGATTTGCCTCTGTATTATAACTAAGCATAGAAGCTACAATTAAAATATCATCATAAAACTGAGATCTGCAATTTACATATAAATATTTACCTGAATGAGTTGTATTTAATTTAATATGGAAATAAACTTTATCATCTTTTACTGAATTATAATCAGAAGATTCATATGAGGGAATTTTCTTTTTTAAATTTTCAAAATCATATTCATCATAGATTTCACTATCAATAAAAGAAGCATAAATTTCAGTTGTATCACCTCTGAATGTAGATCTTGCATATACTAATAAATCCATTTTTTGTTTAATATCTTCTTCATCATATATAACCATAAAAAGACATCTAAATGTTTCTCCTGTTCTGGTAGGTTTACATAATACTTTTTGATCAGTATTAAGCTCAATAATATCAAAATCTACACCTTCTTCTATATCATAATTAGCAATATTAGCTTCATGCACACGTAAAGAATATAATTCTGTATCAGCTGTATCGGTCTTATCTGTCCATATACCTATAGTAAATTTCACATCTTCAAATGAATCTTCTCCAGCTGGGTGTGGTATTTTTTTTCTTTTCATAACTTCCATTATTTGAGGTCTATTTATATATAATACACTATCTATACCATTTGGAATAAGAGTAAAATCTGCATTGGTTGCTGTAGGTTTATCGTCACCAACATTCACGTATAATCCGGCTAAATCAGATTGCCAATCGAATTGAAGCTGGAATGTATCACGTGGTAGCCATACTTGATAATATTGTGTAATTTTTACATTTTTTGAAACATCTACATTACCAATAATGAATTCATCAACTTGAATTGTTATTACTGGTATATCAGCCGCTTCTCCGAAAGTACTAGGACTTAAATTAGTAATAATACTAAATGGATAAAATTTATCATCGCTGACATATTCACCTATTTGTGAAATTCTTATACCGAGAATTAAATAACATCCACTAATACAATCTTCTGTGTCTTCGACACTTACATGATATTTTTTTAAATATTTATTATAATTTGCATCATCTCCTTCCCATTCTCCACTGGGAAGTCTATATCTGTCCATCCATTCGATTTCATTTTTTGGATCCGCTTCTTCTTTTCTTACAATTCTTCCATAAACTTCACAATAATCTCTAAAGAAGTTAACAGTTATATCACCTTGATCATTTTTACCTAAATCTGTATATAAATAATAATATCCGTCTCCCGTAGTAAAATCTTTTTTAGCTATTCCTTTTTGTAAATAAGAGGGAACTCTTAATTTCATGCCATCTTTAGTTGCTTCTCTAACAGTTATTTCTACCATAGGATTAGTTGCAGGTAAATCTTGGAATGGGAAAGCATAAAATATAATAACTAATATACTACAATAAGTATCTTCTTTACAATATGATTTATAATTTTCTCCTTTTAAATAAACAGGAGTACTATGAGTTATAACTTCACTATAAATACGTTGTTCATCTGTATTTACTGCAATTTCCGCATAGAATGAAGCTTTATTAATTATATTGAAATAAACTACTAAATCAATACTAGTATCAGGAACTGGATACAAAAATTTCATATTTCTGAAATTTTCATCCAAAATCATTTGTTGATTTACATTATTTCCTATTAAAATTCTTGGTGTAGTAAGTAGATCAATAGTAGTGAATCCTGAAACATACATCATACATTTTTTACTATTATAATTACTTGGGTCTGGTTTATCGACTTGAATTGTATAAGTATATAAAGGAGAAGAATAAGTTGCGCCATCTTTTGAAGTAAGAATATCTTGACCATAACCATCAGTTATAGGAACTTCAATTGTTCCAGTTATTCTTTTTGTAAATATTCTGAAATCACAATTAAGAGCAAAGAAGTTAGTTAAGAAAATTTCTTTCTGTTTATATCGATCATTTTCTATATAAATTGTAAGATTCTTTTCTGGTTCAGGATCAATTTGAATTAAATAACTTTCTTCAGGTTGAATAACCTCATCTTCATAATCTGTAGAAAGTTCTGCTAAATGATATTTATATTTAATAGTGAAAAATGAATCCTTTATTGCTTTATAAGTTACATATAATTTTTCTGCGGCAAATCTATTTAATTTGAAATTAAGAAATACTTTGTTTGCAAGAATAAATTTTTCTGGTTTGGCCATTTCATCCCATCCAGTTGGATTTTCTCCATCGAAAACTACTTCACCAGAATGAACCATAATTTGAACACCTACGCTTAAAAGTTTTGTTGCTCTATTGAAATCTATTAAGAATTTACCTGTTTCGTCTTTTTTAACATATTTTACAAAATTTGTAGTACCTAATTTTATTTCATCCGTTTGAGTATATATAGTGACATCAAATTCACAATAGCCACTTTCATTACTACCATCATCCATACATTTTACTATCATTACTCTTTTTTCAGGGCCTAAGACTTCCATATCTTTAGGAACTTTTCTATCATATAAAATATTTCTACCAATATTTCTAATAGCTTCAATATTATTATCTTTTGCAGGATCTTCTCCTGACATATCAAATTTACAATTAGCGATATCCGTACAATCTCCGACCCACATAAACGCAACACCTTGACGATTATATATATTGTAATTTACTCTAGTATCTTTTGCAATTCTAGCTCCATGATATATTACTGATTTTCCTTTTGATAACATTTGACGATATGTTTCTCCAATTTGTAATGGTGGATTCATGAAATAAAAATCAGGAGTTTTTTTTCCAGCAGCAGGAATTATTTGGGCGGAAAAGAGAACTGGAATTTTATCATAATCTTCCCTAAAAGTAAATTCGAAACAAGCATATCTTAATTTTCCTTGAGATTCTATCATGAAACTAACTAAGCCATTATAAGATTCAATTTCAATACCATCTATATAATTTTTATTTTCATCTCCTGGCCAAAATAAAGCATATTGAGAATATACTTTAGCTGTTAAATAAAAATAGCTATTATCTTTAAATTCATTAGCCATTGAGCTCATAGGAAGACATACTTCTGGATAAGTCAAATCATTTTTAAATACAGCACCCATAACAGCAGGACCTCCTGGATAAAGTAAATTATCAGGACCAACAGCATCATTAGTGATATATGCGGTAATTCTGATATATTCACCTACTTGTGCATCTTTTACAGTAATAGTTTGTAAGGTTTTACTTTCAGTATTATTTTGTCCAATTAGATAATAGATAAATCTTGCAGATTCAAAATCTTGTCTTTGTACATTTGAAGGTTGATTTTCTAGGGTTATATTTGCTTTTTTACTACCCTCTAAACCTATGTTCATAAATGATTCTAGTCCGCTTAGTCCTACAAGATCGAATTTCATGTTAGCGTTGTTTGCTGTAGCTACATAAGAAAAAACTACACCATCATTTATATCTAATTTGCAAGCTGAGTCACCTTCGAATTTAATAGTAAATCCACATTCATCTTTTTGACAGGTAACTGAGGTAAAAAGAACTTTTGAAGCTGCTTGGCTTTTTGTTGCACAAGCAATTACTGGTTTTTTATCTGCTCTTTTAGCGTTTATGATTCTAAAATTATCACAATCCGGGGATTTTTCCGAAAAACACAAAGAAGGAGTATCATAGCCAGATTTTGGGGTTACTGTGATCTTGATAAAATCAGGAACACTTCCATCAAATTTTAAGGAAAATTTACTAACTGCGGTTGTTTTGGATACGTCAGCTTGTCCAGCTTTTTTATCATAATTGTAATAAATATCTTCAGATAAGACTAATGCTAGTGCATTTAGAAGAAAGAAAAATGCAAAGAATTTTGATTTTCTCGACATATCAAGTTTTATATATCTTACAAATTAATAATTTAATAAATAATTAATTATTCTCAATTATCAATGATTTTTAAATATTTAATATTTTTATTATTATTTTTATTTTTTTAAATATTTTCTTCACATTTTTTAAAAATTAATTCAATTTCTTTATCATATAATTTTGTTTCAGTTATTAAAGGTTCATCTAAATTATTATTATTTCTAGTTAAAATATGATAATTATTTCCAGTTTGAATGAAACTTTTTTGTTTTCCCAAACTTGAATTTAAATTTCTTCTTTTATAATTATTAGCATTTCCAACTACACTATAAGAAATTAATTTATCTTCTGAATCATAACGAGGACCTTGAAGTTTTTTTCCAACAATGTAATTATTATTTGACTCGTATGGTAATTGTAAAAATAAATTTGGATTAGTAAACAATTCTTTAATTTTTTCATTTAATGAAGAAGATGATTTTAATTTATTTATTGAATATGTTTTTTTTTTTTTATTTAAATTAAAATGAATTCTTGGTGAAAAATCTGTTTTCATCTATTTATAAAAATGTTTAACTTTTATATTTTAATTAAAAATTATTAATAAAAATTTATTTATTAATTTAAATAATAAAAAATGAAAAAAAACCAAAAAAACGACAAAAAAAATATAAATGCTAAACAAATAAAAGATATAATTCCTTCAAATTTTCCTCACATAAGAGAACCATCTCAAATTTCAGCTCCATCTAACATAGATAAAATTTATAGCCCTCAAAATTTACCAAACACATTATTTGAAGAATGGCCGAATGAAACTGAAACTGATATGAACGAATATTTATCTCCCCTAAATGATACACAAAATTTCAAAGACCCCAATCCAGAAAAAATATATATACCCCCCAATTTATATGAGGATTATTTATTAGGTGAAATTAAATGGAATCGACCTGAATTTTATGTAAAAGAAAATAAATTACATTTATCTATCAAAAATTCAATGCCAAATAGAGACCCAATAAAATTCAGAGAAAAAGTTCATGAAAAATATCAAGAAGACCAACAAAATAAAAAAAGATTAGAAGCTCAAGAAGAAAATCATGAAATTTCTTCAAGAAGCATTAATAGCCACGAAGATAGTGTATCAAACGCTTCAAAAAAAGATGAATTCGCCGCATTTCGAGATTTTTTCAAAATTTTAGACACAGAAATCCAATTTTATATAGTAAAAAACATATCAAGAGAAGAAACAGAAGAAGAATTCGAAGAACGTCAAAAAAGAGAGGCAGAAGAAGTGGAAAAATATAAAAAAGAAAAGAACAAAAAAGATAAAAAACCTCCCGAAACAAACCCAGAAAAAATTAAAATCGTCGAATCATTACCTTCGAATATATCAATGAAAGATGGGTACCCCCTTTATTTTCGATGGATAGCAAGTATATTTCAAATAATAAAAGATAGAAACATAGTAGATGTGAATAACAAACAAACAATATGGCAAAAAATATATCCTCAAAAAGATGGGATACCTATTTATAACAAATCAGGAAAATATTGGGTAAAATTATATCATTTAGGAAAATTGAGAAAAATTGAAATAGATGATTCAATGCCATGCAATAAATTCGATGAATTTTTTTTACCTAAATGTGAAAATTTAGAAGAACTTTGGCCTGCGATTTTAACTAAGGCATTAATTAAATTATATTCTTATAAAATTGTTAGTAATTCTTTTAAAGAATGTGGTGATTTTGAACCTTTTTATGCTTTAACTGGCTATGTGCCTGAAAAAATTAATTTATATACGAAAGGGTTGTATAAAATGTTCGATGTTAAAAAAAAGGTTGAAGAAGAAGAAAAAAAAGATGAAGAAAATAAAGAAGAAGAAAATAAAGAAAATGAAAATAAAGAAACTGAAAATAAACAAATTGAAAATATTATTATTAATGAAGAAGAAAATGAAAAAGATGAAAAAACTTTAAATAAAGATTTTAGTAAAACTTCTCTTATTTCAAAAAATGGGGATGATGAAAATTTAGTTTTGTTTTTAGAAAGTGCTTTGAATGATGAAAATTATCAAAAAGAAAATTTTATTGTTTTATGCTATAAAAAAACCGAAGAAAAAGAAATAGATAAAAATAAAGAATTAGTTCATCAAAAAACATATAAAAAAATACGAGAATTAAAACGTTTAAATACTTTTGTCCAAAAAAATATAAATTTTTCAACAAAAAACTTACATGAAGAATTATCAGCATCAAATAAATATAAAAGAAAAGTTTCATTAAAAACCCAAAATTTATCAATAGAAAAAATAACCGATGACCTTGAAAATGAAAAAAGAAAAGCAAAAAAATTAGCAACAGTTGCAAAAAGTAAATATTTTCAATCAAGTGGCAACATAAGAAATTCATTAAATTCCTCACAAACAACAACAACATCAAAATATGTCGCATTAAAAGAAGAATTACTAAAAAAATCAAAAGAACAATTAAACAATCGTGTTTACACTGGATTATTATATAGCATAGTTGAATTATTTAACAACAAAGAATTTAATATGAATAGATTATTACCAATAGATTTTAGTGATTTAAGAGAATTAATGAAAAATTTCAATACAACAAACGTTTTTAAACAATTGAGTCGAGCTGAAAAAAGAGAATATATAAAAAAATTAAAAGATATCAAAACCATTCAAAAAGAAGAAAAAACAAAACGAATTGAAAACTTAAAATTAAAAGGGAAAAAATATTTTAGTATAAAAATTGAAAATAATTCCGTAGAAGAACCTACTTTTATAACAAACCACAACGACGAAGAAATTCAAATGACTAAAAAATGTTTAACTAACAATTGGGACTACCCCCCTATTCGATATTTAAATGAAGTTTACTATCGAATGCATGTTAATGACCCATCTAATCATTTAGATGATAATATACATAAAAAAAATTCAATAATAGACCCTGAAAAAAAAGAGGTTATTAATATCGAAGATTTACAAGAAAATTTAGTTCAAAAAGATATGAAAATTTTAAAAGAAGAACTTGAAAAGGTTTCTAATAGAAAATATAAGTCTTCAACTTGGAATAAAGAAGTTTATTTTCAATTAATTGAAAATGATATAGATCAATATTCAGAACAAAAAGAACCTCTTGAAAGAGAAGATGGAAATTGGGTAGAACCAAATGAATTCTATCAAACATTTGATAATTTTATTATTTTATATAATCCCAGTGAATATTTATATAAATTTGAATGGGATAATTTATGGTATGATACAAAAGATTCATTAAAAATCATTGAAGAAAATAAAGTTTTACATTTAATTCCCGAAGAAAATACACAAAAAACACATATTATAATATTATTTTCTGCGAATTCAGATGATCAAAATAAATTTAGAGATGTTCCTTATACGATTCATTTTATTTTGGCCAAAAAAAATGATAAACTTGAAAATGGAAGATTTATTACATTAAATAATTTTTTTGGTTGCGAACATGTTGATAATTTAGACCCAGATTCTGAATATTTTTTAGTTTATAAAGGAGGAATTTTTCCATCGGGATTTTATATTAAATTTTTATCTGATTTTAAAATCGAACCTTTTCCAAAAAATGAATTTTTCATTAATGAAGGTTATATTAAAAATACAATTAATATCGAACATGATAATTTAAAATATAATGAAAATCATTTATTATTAAGATGCAATGTAAAATTTGAAACTAAAACGAAATTTTATATTATTAATCATAATAATAAAGACAATTATTTAAATGAATTTATTGAATTTTATGTTTTAGAAAAAAATAATTTCAATCAGAAAAAAAAAATCGAATTTGAAAATCTTTTTGAATTAGACCCAAGAGAATATATTTTTATAATAAACGTAAAGCCACCTTATAATATAGAATCAAATCAATTTGACATTGACATTTTAACCTTCAGTGAAGATGAAAAAGCAATTGAAATATCACAAACAAACACAGAAGTTCCAGGAGAAAATAACAATGGACTTATAATAGAAGAAATTAATTCATTACCACCTTATATCATATCAGATAAATACAAACCAAACAAACATTTTATTTTATTTAAAGAATTCGTTTTCAGCGGAGATGTTGTATATTCAATGTTAGATATTCGTTTACGAAGATTAAAAAAGGATGAAAATGAAAGTGCAAATGCGACAATAGAAAAAAACGATAAAAACGATAAAAAAAAGAACAAAAACGAAGAAAATGAAGAAGAAGAAGTCACATTAACTGAATTAATAAGAATGAAACTAGAAATATATGATAGAGAAAATGAATTGATATATCAAACTGATTTTTATAATAGCATAACATTATTTAATATGATATTCGAAGGGAATGTCATAGATGAAAAAAAGGGTGCCAAAAAAGATACGAAAAAAAATGAAAAAGAAGATACAAATGAACCCCCAAGTAATAAACCATATCGAATAGTATGCTATTTTGACGAAACTGAATTACCTGAAGATTTTAATACACCTGAATATATAGAAGGTTTGTCCTGGATAATTAAAGTATTTAGTTCAGATACTTTAGGTTTTTGTGAAGACACCTCTAAAGAAGATAAAGAAAAAGCTATTATAGCTTCTTGGGAGGAAAATGAGCCAGGAAGAGCTGAAAAGGCAAAATCTTCGAGAAAGAGATTTTTGTTGGAAAAGAAATTAAAAGAAGGAGAGGAATTGACTGAAGAAGAAAAAGAATTTTTGAAGGAAAAAAGAGTTAGAAAGACATTTGAAAAGAAAGAAGAAGAAGAAAATGAAAAAAATAAAAATGATCCTAAAAAAAAAGCAGCTAATGCGAATAATAAAAAGAATGTGAATCCAAATAAAAAAAATGAAGAAGAAGAAACGAAAATAAAAGAAGAATTGAATTTTGATAAGAAAATTTCTGATGAATCAGCACATAAATCGTTATTTATTAAAAATTTTTTAAATTATGCTTTTACTGATAGATTAATTAAATTTGATCATAATTTAAATCAAGATCAAAAAGAATTAAATAATACAAATTTAATCACAGAAAAAGATGAAAATATTATTAAAAAATTCGAAGAAATGGAAAAATTAAATAAAGATAATGAAGAAGATATTGAAAAAAAGAAAAATGATTTAGAAGAAAAAAATAAAAAAATTAAAGAAGATATTTTATCTAGTAGAAAAAAAGGAGAAGAAAAAAAAGAAAAAATTTTACAAAATAGAAATCAAGTCAAAGAAAAACTTTTAAATGACATTGAAAATGAAGAAAAATTAAAAGAAATTTTAAGTACTTTAAATGAAGAAAATGAAAGCATTAATGGTGAAAGTGAAAATAAAAAAGGAAAAAAAGAAACAAAAAATAAAAAAGATTCTGTTGATTTAAATAGTATTATTGAAACTTATAATACTATTTTAAAAACTGGATTAAAAAGTGAATTGTTGGAAAAAGTTCATAAAGGTATTTCAATTAAAATTGAAAATAATATTAAAAATGATATTAATAAAATTGGAAAAGGAAAAGAAAAAGATTTTAAAAATACTGCTAAAAATTATTTGGATGATATTAATGAAAATAAATGGATTATTAGTGAAGAAATTATTACCCAATTAAATAATTTTGTTGATGAAGTTTAAATATTTTTAATATAAAAATATTTATATTATTGTTATTAAATTAAAATTTTTATAAATTTATTATTTGATTAATTTAATTTATAATTTTATTAATTTGATTTAATTTTATTTCAAATTAAAAATTTTAATATATTATTTTTTATATTAATGTGATGGGGATTGGGGATTGGGGATTGGGGATTGGGGATTGGG
>JAEEGK010032031.1_pt1 | contig 10317 bp, 6 predicted proteins | sample 8958771 | NCBI WGS metagenome assembly JAEEGK01 (sample SAMN16246547, study PRJNA631951) | gut metagenome | biome: gut microbiome; feature: rumen; material: SC-attached | host: Bos | place: Iran: Karaj | collected 2018-10 | reverse complement strand
ACTACTACGGCAACTGATTATGAAAAAGCGTTGGACAGCATTGTTGATTCTGGCAGGTTTGCTCCTGACCTCTCCGTCAGTTATGGCGCAGGACAGGGACGAGCAGATGATCAATGCGTCCCTGCGTTTCATAAAGGAGAATGCAAATCTCACCAAGAAGGAGTATGAGAAGTTTGCCAAGATCTACATTGAATACAATGAGCAGTTGGTCAAGTTAAACCGTGAACTCAAGCCGGAGTCTCGTGAATACATGAAACGCTGGCAGGAGATCAATTCTGACTATATGCAGAAACTTGACAAGGCTTTACCTGATTCAACCCGCCAGAAGGTGGGCGTGGCTCAATGGGAACTTGGTCAGAAAGTCTGGGGTGAGAGATCCGAGCAGACCCGTATTCATTCGGAACGTCAGTTCCAGATGATGGGCCAGTGGAATATGATGAACCCGCAGTTCATGATGCAGCCCCACATGTTTGATTTCCAGCGTCACCGCCAGCGTGAAATGCAGCAGGCTGATGAACAGCAGCAGCAGTGGTGGGAGAATTACTGGCGTAATTGGGGCCAGCCCGATACGGCAATGATACGCCGTATGCAGGAGAACCGTCATCGCTTTGAAAGCCGTGACAGTATGTGGCAGCAGCGTCGTCAGCAGTTCGCTCCTCAGGGTCAGTTTCCTCCCCAGGGCCAATTTCCTCAGGGCCAATTCCCTCCTCAGGGGCAGTTCCCTCAGGGCGCTCAGCCCAACCAGTTCGGACCTGGATTCGGTCCCGGATTCAATCCTCAGAGAGGCGGCCAGCAGAACGGTCAGCAATTCCCTGGTCAACAGTTCCGCAGGGGAACACATTAATCTTTTATTTACTGATACAAAAAAGAAAAGGAGCAGATTTCTGCTCCTTTTCTTTTTGTCTTGCCAGAGGATTAGTGCTTATCCTCGTTGTTCTCATAGACGCTCTTGGGAACCATCTCTATGAAGCTGAAGGGGTTAACGCCTGTACCACCGCTGTAGACCTGACGTATGCGGATCCAATAGTCGGTGCTGGCTCTCATATACTCATTGGCTACAATTATTCTATAGCAATCTGCTGAACCACGAAGATCTCCATATGAATCAGGTGCTTTCATATAGCCACGGTTACGCATACCACGGTCATTGGCTTCAATAAGAGCATCCTTATCTTCGTTTTGCTCGTACTCGCTGTCCTTGACCCATCCTATACGTGAGTCTTCGCCATTGATTCTGAGGTCAACAGGAATACCCTCGGGAATCCAGTTCCAGTTGCGCCAGCCCAACTCTTTGTCTGCAGGAACAGTCTGGTGGAAGTAATATTGTACTATGCCGCGGTCTGCGCTTTGTGAGCCTGATATCGCGTTATTCCACATACGGATCTCATAGTTGCCATCTGAAGGTACTGGCGGTAGTTTGATGGCGATATCATAACTGTACATAACTGTCATTTCATCACCGTTGAATGTGCCGAAACCTGCATCACGGTAGCGTACATAGAACTCGGTCTGCTTGTCAACCCACTCAAAGTTGGTGCAGTATCCATTCAGGTACTTGTATACAATACGCTTTCCGTCAGTGTACAGACGGCCACGACCGCCACTGTTGATGAAATCAGGTGACAGGGTGTTGGCCATGATTCTCATTCTGCACTGAAGAGCAGTATTTCTTGTGAAGTCATCATAAACCAGAAGTTTTTCAATAAAGTGATACTCACCGTTCTTACATATTTTGTTGTAACCCTTGTATTCGCCCTGGAGTCCCTCTACAATCTTGATACCCGGAGCAACCAGGTTCTTGTTCTTGGTGGTACCCTTACGGTTGATGAATATACCTATGCGGTCACTCTTGCTGCTGCCTTTGTATGCAGAGCTGATACGCATTATTGAGTGAGGCATAAGAGTCTCATAGAAATCCTCTATATCCAGAGTCTCCTTGTCATTATGTTTCTTGATAAGGGCGTCCTGGCTTGTGTTGAACTGGTCATATGATAGCCAGCAGGGCAGGATATGATATGAGAGGAGTTTGTTGAGTGAACTACCTCTGTCTACGTCATCCAGATCTTTTCCCTCGGGGTAAACGGTCTTGGCATATTCGCGGAGTTCATCAACATTGTGGATGTTGTAATCGGCTTCCAATACTGAATCAGGTACAATGAATACTGTGAACTTGAATTCTCGTTTCTCCGGGATAACCTCCCAGTCTGTTTCAACAGATGTGGTGTGCTTGTGAGTGTTCTGACCATAAGTAAGACCATTCAGTGTCCACTCGGCACCAACCTCAGGATATGTGTCATCCCAATACTTTCTGAGGGTGTCTCTAAGATGAGTGGCGAATATGGCTGAAGTGAAAATGCTGATGTTGGGGTTCTGTGCCATAAGGTCAGAAAGGAAGTCATTTGACTGTCTGATTACACTGTAGACGGTATGAACAACACCGTTTACTACAGTATCATCAATCTCCTTGATGGTGGTGTACTGGTTCAACAGATATCTGAGTTCGATCAATGTTGAATCCTCACCGTTGGCACCTTTCAGAACTACACCGTCCTCTTTGACAGGAACTGTGTCAGGATAGCATGTGTAAGACATGTAGCGGTCCAGCATATTGGGGTGCGGAGCCACACCTGTACCTGACAGGTCCGATGCGAACATACGCTCAAGAAAGAGGTGTGAACGTGCAATGGTATCACAAAGTTTGCGGTTCTGAAGAACTGTCTCGAGGCTCTGGAATACGTTGCGGATTGAGTCATTGGTTGCAGTGCTGCGTCTCCATTCAAAGTACTCTTCCATGGCGTTGTTGTCAGGAGCGAAGCAGGTGTATGTACCGTATGTCTTAACCTGACCCCAAAGATCGGCCTTCTGAAGAATTGCTACGAAATCTGAGAAATCACCGTGATTTTCCTGAGTTCCTAGAAGATAATCGGCTATAGTCTCACCTGTACTTGTGTAGTAAGTTCCCGGGTGCTGCTCACTCCAGAGATCTTTACAGGATACGCTAAGTCCGATAAGGGCAGTGGCAAAGAGAGCCATTGCAGACTTTCTGATAAGTTTTTTGTTGATTTTCATATCTTTGGTTATTAATTATTTAGTCCAATTAGGGTTATGGTACTTATGCGTAACGCGCGCCCGCGTTCACCGCGTTCATGCACATATGTACTTATATAGCGCGTAAAGATAGCAAGTTTTTCAGAAAGCATAGCTATATAAGACGCTTTTTTTATAAAAAAGAGTGCCCCGGCCAATTTTTCGCGGCCAGGGCACTCTGTATATTCGTGGTATAAATTACCAGTTCATGCGATAGTTGCCGCTCAGGTGCAACAGGGCGAACAGATAAATCAGACCGTCGTAGTAAACGTCATAGTAGCCGTCCTCATAGGGCTCGTGCTTGAGTGAGAACATATGCTTTACCAGTTCCTGATTGTACTCGCTGTCACACATCAGGGCAGTTGTGGCCATGGTGCCTACAAAACCGATTGAGTGACGCAGGTTGGGACGCCAGCGGCCGCCGCCCATGGGACGTGCTGATACATCACCGTTGAGTGCGAACTGATCAGGGAACTCAGTAATGCCGTATCGGCCCAGGATGGTGTTCTGGAACTTCTGGGCATACTCGGTCTGCCATGCGGCATCCTTGTGGTACCATGTGAAGTCCATTGCAATATTCATAGGTACGCGCCATGAGTCATAGTGGAACTCGCTGCCGCGGTTGGGAGTGCCGTCAAACTGGCTCTGGTCGGGGTTGATGCCGGTAACGGGGTCGCAGGCGCGATGCAGGTATGCACGAGCGCTGTCGGCCAGTTCACGGTACAGTGCCTCGCGGCCGTCCTTGGCTGTCTCGGCCCAGATCTCATAGAATGCGGGCAGATGGTATGAAGGATCGGTCCAGAGGTTTGAACGGGTATCGGGGCAGAAGTTGATGAGCTTGTGGTCCATGTTGATGATGTTGGTTACACCACCTGTGCCGTCCTTTGAGAAGAGGTCATTCAGGAGTTCCTGTGCCTCGGCCAGGTAGTTGAACTCCTCATAGCTTCCCCAGCGGCGTGATGCCAGCAGGAGGTCAGTTACGTAGTAGAGCTCACCGTCACTGGCAGAGCCCGATGCGGTGCGGCGGCCGTTGGTGCGGCATGACCATGCAAAGAGTCCGTGTGAGGGACCGTCCTCGTTGTGACGCATGTAGTGCTTTGACCAGCGCCATATCTTGTTGAAGAGTTCAGGCTTGTCAAGCTGTACGGCTATCATCATACCGTATGACTGGCCCTCGGTACGAACGTCGTTGTTCTTTACGTCCGATACGTAACCCATCTTTACGATCTTGCCGTCAACCTCGACGTCTACATCGTGGTATGAACCGTCCTCAGCCTCGAATACGGTTGAGTAGATGGTCTGGATCTTGTTGTCAATCTCCTCCTGGCTGTAACCCAGTTCCTTGAGGTAGTTGCGGTACTTGCCGGTCTGGGCGTATCCCTTCTTGGCGGGAGCCAGCTTTGATGCGCTCTTGCTTGATGAACATGAGGCTAAGCCCAGCAACAGGCAGAGGGCAGCCATGAAGATTGTGGTTGTCTTGTTTGTTCTCATTTTGTTAAGTAATTGGCTTTGTTATTGTTGAATGTATGATTTCCAGCGCTTGTATGCCTCATCGTATGCGGGCATATCGGATGCCTTGGGCTCAATGACACGGATCTTCTGCAGTGATGCGAAGGCCTCGTTGTGGTCATTGTAGATATGTGCACCCATACCTGCGCCCTTTGCGGCACCTATTGAGCCGTCGGTATCGTAAAGTTCTATGGTGGCTCCGGTTACACCTGCCAGTGTGTCGCGGAACAGGGGGCTGAGGAACATGTTGGCGTTGCCGGCGTGGATGGTGTTCACAGACATTCCCATATCCTCCATTATCTCGATGCCGTACTTGAATGAGAATACAATACCCTCCTGGGCTGCGCGAAGCAGATGTGAGCGGTTGTGGATGTTAAAGTTCACGCCGTTAAAGCTGCAGCCGCGCTCCTTGTTCTCAAGTACACGCTCGGCGCCGTTTCCGAAGGGCAGTACAGATACGCCTGCTGCGCCGATGGGAGCCTGGGCAGCCAGGTCGTTCATTTCGGCATAACCTAAACCTTCCGGTACAATGTTGCGCTTCATCCATGCGTTCAGGATACCCGTGCCGTTGATGCAGAGAAGTATGCCCAGACGGTTGAATCCGGTCTTGTGGTTTACGTGGGCGAATGTATTTACTCTTGACTTGGGATCATAGCTGATCTCACCGTTCACACCGTATACAACACCTGATGTACCTGCGGTCGATGCAATCTCACCGGGCTCGAATACGTTCAGTGACAGTGCGTTGTTGGGCTGGTCACCGGCGCGGTAGGTGACGGGTGTGCCCTCGGCCAGATTCAGCTCCTTGGCTGCGGCGGCGGTCAGGCGACCCTGCTCGGCGAATGTGGGCACGATCTTGGGGATGAAGTTGCGGGGTATGCCGTAGTAGTCAAGCAGGAAACCTGCTACATCGCCTGTCTGGAAATCCCAGAACATACCTTCTGAAAGGCCCGATATGGTGGTTGCAATCTCACCGGTCAGTCGCATTGCGATGTAGTCACCGGGGAGCATGATCTTATCAATCTTGTCAAATATCTTGGGTTCGTTCTGCTTTACCCATGCCAGTTTGGAGGCTGTGAAGTTACCGGGGGTGTTGAGCAGGTGGGTCAGGCACTGTGAGCGGCCCAACTCCTGGAATGCGTTCTCGCCTATGCCTACTGCGCGTGAGTCACACCATATGATGGCGGGGCGCAGTACCTTCTGGTTCTTGTCAACGCAAACCAGTCCGTGCATCTGATAGGAGATTCCGATTGCCTTGATGTCCTTGACATCGACCTTGCACTGTGACATTACATCGGCAGTGGCTGCCTTGAGATATGACCACCAGTCGTCAGGATTCTGCTCAGCCCAACCCGGGTTGACTGCTTTGATGGGTGCTTCACTTTTTGGGGCGAACGCGGTTGCAACGCAACTGCCGTTCTGGGCATCTACAAGACTGCACTTCACTGAAGAGCTGCCTATGTCATAACCTAACAGATACATACTTTTTCCTTATAATTGATTGTAATTTTCCTTGCTTTGCATTAGGGCTAACAAAGGTAGTCATAATAACCGAAACCTCTATCGTACAGTGCTATTTTCTTTTGTGGCGTGTGGACGTTTTGACGTGATTTCTGCGTACAAACGTATTATTCAGTCCAAGCGTCCACGAATACGCCCGAACCTGCGTAAACAGTGGACGCTCCGACCGGGAACCCGCGTGCAAGCGTATTCTTTTGGTCGGAGCGTCCGAGCTTGTAGGATGTCCCTGTGATTAGAAGGCGTACATTACAGAGAGCAGGAGGCGGTTGTTGCTTACGTTGTGAGTGTCTGAAACCTTGCCGTTAGCCTCGATGGTCGTACCGTAAGCTACGGTGGTCAGCTCATACTCAACACCCAGATTCATGTTGCCCACGTTGTACTGCACGCTGGGTGCTACGCGCCACATGTTATCGATTGTTCCGCCCTCGGCAGCGCGTATAGTTCCAGGGATAAGGTCCTTGCCTGCACCCCAGTTGCTCATGAATCCGCCCATAAGGCCAAACTTGAGGTCACCGCCCCATTGAACCTGCGCCCATGATGATGAGGCTGCCAGCGGAGCAAAGCGTATATCACCGGCATCAAGGTGGTCAACCTGGCCAAAGCCCGTGCATATGCCAAGATGTGACATATCGTGACCTATCAGAGTCTTGGCCTTTATGGCAAGCTTATCCTTGTTGTACTGAGCCTGAATCATTCCGCACAGACCGTTCAGGTAGTATTTCTTGTTGTTGTCGGCATAGTCGATATATGGTGCAGTGCGCTTGTATTCAAGTCCGCCGCCAACCTTGAAGTCACCCAAGGTCAAGTCAACACCCGCATAAATCATGGGCATCATTGACCAGCGGTTGTAATTATAAGATTTTCCGGCTGTGGCATAACCGAACGATCCGTTTGCAGCCTGGAAGATGGCGGCACCTGTCAGCTTGATGTTCTTTTTATCACCCATAAAGTACTCATAACGGAGTTGCGGGCTGCGGTTAAGGGCGTTGAAAGGTGAGCCGATGGCAATGCCCACGGTGCTGGGGAACAAGTCGTTCATGGGATGCCATGTCTGACCCAGTGTCAGTGTGCTTTTTTCCCAATCCAACGCAATAAATGCGTGACGGTAAAGTATGCTACCGGGAGATGAGTGTCCTGAGAACTCAAGCTCTGCCTTTGCACGGCTGGCTGCACCGAAGATTTCGGGGCCCTTCAGAACAAAACCCAGACGGGCCATAGTGCCGAACCATGAACCCTGCGGAATTGCTCTCTCGTCATGCTGATCGACCAGATTCTCTAAGCGGTCTGTAGGATACAGATAGAGGAATCCTTCTGCACCGGCAACACTCTCATGTGTATTTATCCATGACTGTGCGGCAACAAAGCCGTACCAATCGATTGTAGCTTTCTGCTGTGCGTTTACACTCACGGGAAGCAGGCCGACTATCAGAGCCTGCATCACTAATGACTTGATTTTCATTGTTTAGTTAAAATGTTATTGTATAAGTTTTTCCTGATTTTGTGTCGATGCTCTTGTCCTGGCCGTTCCAGCTGATGTCCAGCTTGCCGCCCACGGTTGAGCGTACCTTAACGGTTGCGGGCTTGCCGTCCTTCCAGGTGAGTTCCTCCAGAACGAATCCGCCGCGGCAGCAAAGACCCTTTACGGTACCGTCCTTCCAAACATCGGGCAGAGCGGGCAGAAGCACAATCTTTCCGGTGTGGCTCTGAACGAGCATCTCGGCTATACCGGCGGTGCAACCAAAGTTTCCGTCAATCTGGAATGGCGGGTGTGCATCAAACAGGTTGTTGTATGTACCGCCACGACCGCCGAATCCGCGTCCGCCGGCAGGCTTGATCTGATCCTGAATCAGTTTGTAGGCGTGGTTGCCGTCCAGCAAACGGGCCCACAGGCAGACCTTCCAGCCCATTGACCAGCCGGTTGACTCGTCACCACGTGCCTCAAGGCTGGTGCGTACGGCCTTGAAGAGGTCAGGTGTGCCATCGGCCGTAATCTGACGTCCGGGGTACATGCCCCACAGGTGTGATACGTGGCGGTGGTTGTCCTTGGGATCGTCCCAATCCTCGAACCACTCCTGGAGCTGTCCCCAGCTTCCTATCTTCATGGGAGCCAGACGGCCATTGACTTCACTGAGTTTTTTCACGAATTCACCGTCCTTTTCGCCCATCAGAGCGGCAGCCTCGATGGTGTTGCCGAACAGGTCGGCCATCATCTGGTTATCCATTGTGGCGCCGAATACGGTGGTTATGTTACCCTTGCCTAGAACGTCCTGTACATGGGGTGCATTCTCAGGTGAATATGACGGTGCAATCACAAGATATTTGTTGCCCGATACGGGTTCCTCGACCAGGAAGTCGATGAAGAACTCGCAGGCACTCTTCATGATGGGGTAAATCTCCTTAAGGTACTTGGGATCCTGGTTGAACAGGTAGCCGTCCCATATCTGCTGGCAGAACCATGCAGCGCCGGTGGGCCACATTCCGTTGTACGCGCCGTCAACTGCACCGGTGGAACGCCAGATATCTGTGTTGTGATGCAGTGTCCATCCGCGGCAGCCGTACATCTCGGCAGTCTCCTTTCCGTGCTCTGCGCAATCCTTTACAAGCTGCAGGAAGGGATCAAATGTCTGGGAGATTCCGCAGACGAATGCGGGCCAGTAGTTCATCTCAACGTTGATGTTGGTGGTGTACTTGCCGTCCCAGGGAGCCTGGCGGCTCTCGTTCCAGATACCCTGCAGGTTGGCGGCCTGTCCGCCCGGCTGCGAGCAGCATATGAGCAGGTATCGGCCGAACTGGAAGTAGAGTGTTACCAGCTGCGGGTCAAAGTTGCTTGCAAACTGTGCCACGCGCTGATCAGTAGGCAGTTTGGCCTGATCGTTGGTGCCAAGGTCCATTGTTACGGTATGGAACTGCTTCTGATAAGCGGCTATATGGTCAGCCAGCATTTTGTCATATTTTTTCTTGCCTTTGCTCAGCGGCTCTATCCAGCGGTCGGCAACCTGATTTTCGTCGCCGCTTACGCTCTGGTAGTTCACAAAGTTTGTACCTATTGATATATAAATGGTAACGGCATCGGCTCCGCTTACTGCGATGGTGTTGTCATCGGCTGTCATCTGTCCGCCCTCGGGTATGATCAGGGTCTTGTCGGTGAAACGGATCTTTCCCTCAATGCCTTCGTGGTCATCGCCCTTGCAGGATACTGTCATCACGGCCTGCTTGCCGGTAACCTGGGCAGAGCGGCTTATGATGCGGTCCTCGCGGTACGGCAGGTTGTAACTGGCCTTGAATGTGAGGGCACCCTTGGCCGATGCTGTCAGGCGTACTGCTATCACCTGGTCGGGGAATGATACAAAACACTCGCGGGTGTATTCAGTTCCGTTTGCCTTGAAGCGGGTCAGAGCCACGGCGCGGTCTATGTCCAACTCCCTGTAATAGTCGGTGAATTCGGTGATTCCGTCAAAATCCAGCATCAGCGAACCGGCTGTCTGGTAGGGCATTCCGTGTGCGCTCTTGGATGATATGTACTGATCGCAAAGGGCCTGTGCATCGGAACGGCGTCCCTCCCAAAGGGCGGTGCGGATCTGGTCCAGTCCGTCCTTGGCGGCGTAATTGACGTTGTTGTGCGGGCCTCCGCCCCAGATGGTCTCTTCATTAATCTGGATACGTTCCTGAGCGGGTGTTCCGAACACCATGGCACCCAGGCGTCCGTTACCCAGCGGCAGTGCATCGGTCCACTGTCTGGCCGGTGCATCGTACCACAGTTTCAACTCCTGTTTTTGTGAGCAGCAGGTAAGTGACACCATGGTCACAACTGCAAAAAGCAAAGATTTTTTCATAATCATATAGGGTTAGCTACGTTATAGGTTCCAAAAGTACTCTTTTTTTGCGATGTGGGGCAGAATTGTAGGGGAAATCAGTAATTTAGCACCTTAAATGAAGATAGGAGAGATTGATTTTGGGGAGAGGCCGGTGTTTTTGGCTCCTATGGAGGATGTTACGGACCCGGCGTTCCGTCTGCTTTGCAAGCGGTTCGGGGCAGATATGGTCTATACCGAGTTCGTATCGAGCGATGCGCTGATACGTGAGGTGAACCGCTCCATGCAGAAACTGACCATCTGTGATGAGGAGCGTCCCGTGGCTATTCAGATTTACGGAAAGGACACCGAGGCGATGGTGGGCGCTGCCAAGATGGTGGAGGCTGCC
>JAEEGK010032029.1_pt1 | contig 10317 bp, 12 predicted proteins | sample 8958771 | NCBI WGS metagenome assembly JAEEGK01 (sample SAMN16246547, study PRJNA631951) | gut metagenome | biome: gut microbiome; feature: rumen; material: SC-attached | host: Bos | place: Iran: Karaj | collected 2018-10 | reverse complement strand
TGCACCGCACTCGCCAACATCGACCTGACCAACAGGTGCAACATGACCTGTCCCATCTGCTTCGCGGACGCGAACCACGCAGGTTACGTGTATGAGCCGTCATACGACGAGGTCATAGCGATGCTGAAGATGCTCAGGGACGAGAAGCCCATCAAATGTACCGCGGTCCAGTTCTCCGGAGGAGAGCCCACCGTCTACCCCAGGTTCCTCGATGTCGTCAAGGCGGCGAAGGACATGGGATTCGCACAGGTACAGGCAGCATCCAACGGTATCGAGTTCTCCAAGAGCGTGGAGTTCTGCAGGAAGGCGGCCGAAGCAGGTCTGAACACAATTTACCTTTCATTCGACGGAATCTCAGACGATGTTTACATCCAGGCAAGGAACAGGAAGATGTTCCACATCAAGCTGAAGGTCCTCGAGAACCTGAGACAGCTGGAGCACCCGCCGTCGGTCGTCCTCGTCCCCACAGTGGTGAAGGGAATGAACGACATGCAGCTCGGAAAGATCCTCGATTTCGCGTTCGAGAACGCCGACATCATCCGCGGTGTCAACTTCCAGCCTGTCGCATTCACAGGAAGGATCACCCGCGAGGAACTGGAGAAGGGAAGGTTCACACTTACGGACCTGATGAAGAACCTCGAGGAGCAGACCGGTTACACCAAGGACAGCGACTGGTACCCCGTACCTGTGGTCGCACCCATCTCGAAGTTCGCATCGATCATCATGGGCAAGAACATGGTCACGTTCTCCACTCACCCGCACTGCGGTCTCGCAACGTACCTGTTCAGGGATGACAAGGGCAACGTCACACCCATCCCCAGGTTCGTCGATGTGAAGAAGTTCATGAAAGGCATGAACGAGCTCGCCGACAAGGCTGCGAAAGCGAAATTCAAGAAGCTGATCCTGCTGAAGGCAGTGAGGCTCATGAGCAGCTGCATCGATGAGAGCAAGATGCCCGAGGGCATGACCAAGAAGACGCTCGTCAACGTTCTCAGGAACGTCATGAGCGACAAATCCAAGAAGACACTGGCGACATTCTCATGGAAGATGATGTTCGTCGGCGGAATGCATTTCCAGGATGCGTACAACTACGATCTCTCAAGGGTCGAGCGCTGTGCCATCCACTATGCCACACCCGATCTCCGTGTCATCCCGTTCTGCGCATACAACGGCGGACCGGAATACCGCAACGAGATCGAGAAGAAGTTCTCCGTCCCGCTCGCAGAGTGGAAGGAGAAGCACAAGGAGGAAGCCAAGCTTCTGGAGCAGGCACTCATCGTTCCTGAGGACCAGAGGCCGGATGCCTGAGGTGTTCAAATGAAGGTCAACTACAGCAAATGTCTGCACTGCGGCGGATGTGCGGGTTCATGCCCCACCAACGCCATCTACCTGAACGACTACATCCTTGAATTCAGCGACGCCTGCAACAAATGCGGCAGATGCATCAAGATCTGCCCCGTAGGCGCACTCTCCAAGGAGGACTGAACATGGCAGCGAAATACGAGTGCGATGTCGTAGTCGTCGGAGCAGGACCCGGAGGAAGCATGGCTGCCAAATACGCAGCCGACGGCGGTGCCAAAGTCATCCTCATCGAGAAGAAGGCAGAGATCGGAGCCCCTCTGAGATGCGCCGAAGGTGTATCGAAGAAGTGGCTCGCTGAACTCGGAATCAAGCCCGAACCCTCATGGGCACGCGCGGATATGGCCGGAGCGATCATAAGGTCACCCTCGGGAATCACATTCCAGCTCGATGAGAGCAAGGCAGGTGCCGAGGTAGGTTATGTGCTGGAGAGGCACATCTTCGACAAGCGTCTCGCAGAGGAGGCCGCACTGTCAGGTGCCAAGATCATGATGCGTACCGGATGCACTGGTGTCATCAAGGACAAGGACGGCAAACTCATCGGTATCAAGGCAAGGTCCATGGGCGAGGAGATCGAGATCTACGCCAAGTGTATCATCGCCGCCGACGGTTACGAATCACAGGTCGGAAGATGGGCAGGCATCGACACATCGCTGAAGATGAAGGACATCGACACATGCATCCAGTACAGGATGACCAACATCAAGTTCGAATCCAACTTCTGTGAGTTCGTCATCGGATCCGCCGCACCCGGAGGATACATCTGGATCTTCCCCAAGAGCGACAGCACCGCAAGTGTCGGAATCGGTGTCATGGCATCCAAGTGCAAGCACGGTGCCGACCCCAAGTACTATCTTGACAAGTTCATCGCAGAGGACCCCCGCTTCAAGGACGGACAGATTCTGGAGATCGTCGGAGGTATGGTCTCGACCATCCCCGGACTTGATGAGACTGTTGCAGACAACATCATGCTTGTCGGAGACGCAGCAAGGATCATCGACCCGATCACCGGCGGAGGTATCGCCCACGCATGCAGGTCCGGTAAGTACGCAGGTGAGGTGGCAGCGGACTGTCTCAAGAAGGGAGACTTCTCCGCCAAGGCACTTCAGGCATACGAGAAGAAATGGCGCGACAGGATGGAGGACAAGCTCATCAGGAACTGGATGGCCAAGGAGAGGTTCGCCACCCTTGACGATGCCACACTGGACGAGCTGATCAAGCTGATCAAGGATTCCGATATCGGCGAGGTCAACGTCTTCAACCTGCTGAAGGTCATCAAGGACAAGTACCCCAAGGTCGTCGAAGGATTCGAGGACCTGATCTAAACGATAACATCGGGGGCAACCCCGATATCCTTATTCTACAGTGACACCGGGCACGCCGGTCTTGACGATGAAAGGCAGTCCGCCATGGAGAAGTATGGCCTCGCAGACCTTCTTGGGTTCGTCGGTCAGGGCGATCATGCTGCCTCCGCCTCCGGAGCCTGTCAGCTTCGCTCCGTAGGAATAATCGAGCGATGCCTTGACCAGTTTGTTCAGTTCGTTGCATGAGACGCCGAGGATGGACAGGAGCTTGTGGTCCTGAGTCATGATGTCACCGAGTTCCTCCAGGTTCCCGTGCGCCATCGCGTCCACCCCGTCGAGCGTTATCTTACCGATCTCGTCGACGATATCCGATGCGAACCTGTTGTGTTCCTTGTATTTCCTGACCTTCTCGACGAGCGGTCCGGTGCGTGCCTTTATGCCGGTGTAACCGACGACAAATGTCATGTCTGGCACTGCGACCTCGGACATCCTCCAGCTGTTGCCTCCCTTGCTGACCGCCCATACCTCCTTGCCTTTGGAATCGGGACAGTTTATCGCGATTCCCTTGCCGAAGGTACAGCATGAGGCATCCATCGGACTCGCCCTTCCCTGAGCCTCGTATTCGGCATTGAATGCTTCATCAGCGATGACCCTGCGGTCGATCTCTGAACCCTTCATGCTCTTCAATGCTGCTGACAGCGATGATGACAGCGCGGCCGAAGATCCGAGACCGGAACTGGACGGCAGTTCGCTATCGGTCTGGATGGAGACGCCGCTGGCGTTGTTCTTCTTAAGGATGTATCCAATGTGCGGGTGTATGCCCGTATCCAGCGGGAGTCCGTTCAGCATGTCGACTGGACTCTTCTGGACGGTGCACCTGAATCTCCTGTTGATGGCGAGGGCCACGGCTGGTTTACCGTAGACTACGGAGTGTTCCCCGAGCAAGATGAACTTACCAGGGGACGAGGCCGTGAAGATCTCATCTTGGGACATCAATCGTTCAACCCATACTTCCTGAGCATCTCGATGATGGCATCGCTGGCACTTCTCATGTCGAGCTGAGGCTGTCCGATGGACCACCAGTGGTCCTCGATGGCTTCCAACGCCCTTGCGAAGTCGTCATCGGTATCGTAATCCTCCCTCTTGACGATGGAGATGGCTTTCCTCTCCTCCTCGATCAGATCGCAGTTGTACTTCCTGTTGACCAGCGAGAGTGCGATGGTGTTGTCGAGTGCGTATGAGAGTTCCAGTGCGATATCATCGGGAACGCATCCCATGATGAGGTCGATGACGTTGTTGGCGATCATCATGAAGGACATCTCCTTCTTCACCTCATCATCGCCCTTGACGGTCGCGAGATGCTTCTGGAGATCCTCGTACCACAGGTCCTTGAGTGCCTGTGATCTCTGATGGTTCTTGCCGAACAGCTGTTTGTCCAGATCTATTGAGTCCTCGAACACGGTCTCGACGAGTCCGCTGTCGGGGTCGATCTTGAGTTTCGTTTCAGGCTGTTTTCCGAAGATTTCATCGATGGATTCGTTGCCTTCGTCTTTCTTGGGTTTCTTGTTGGCCATGTGATCGCCTCATTTGCGCGAGATGCGCTTTGCTGTCTCGCTCAGTATGTCCATTCCCTTGTTTATTTTTGTCTCATCCGCGGCGTAGGAGAACCTGAGGTGGTTCTCTCCGTAGGGTCCGAATGCCGAACCGGGGGAACAGATCAATCCTGCTTTGACGCATTCCATGGCGAAATCCGCTGATTTGATGTCATAGTCATACGAGGGGAAGGCATAGAAGGCACCCTTGGGCACGTTCATGTGCATTCCGTCGATCTCGTTGATCCTCTTGACGATCAGATCCCTTCTCTTCTTGAAGACCGCTCTCGCGTTCTCGAGATATGTATCGATGGTGGGGAGTGCCTCGAGGATACCGTACATGGCAGGCATGTTAGGACTGGCACATACGTGGTACTGCATCTTGATGAGGTCATCCATGACCTTCTCGTCGGCGATGGTGAAACCCATCCTCCATCCGGTGACCGCCATCATCTTGGAGAATCCTCCTACGACGACGGCCTTGTCGAGCTGGGAGAGGAACGATACATGCTTGCCCTCATAGACGAAGGAATCGTAGACCTCGTCGGCCATGATCGTGATGTTGTTGTCCTCAGCGATATCGCAGAGTGCTTTGAACGACTCCTCCGTGAGCGTACCGCCTGTGGGGTTGCAGGGGTTGTTTATGACCATCATGGTGGTCTTCTTGGTGATCTTGGACTGGATGTCATCGATGTCAGGCTGGAAGTCTCCGTCCGTGAGCTTGTAGTAGACATCCTTTCCCCCTGCGAGCACTGCATGGGGACCGTAGATGACGAAACCGGGGCTGGGTACGAGGACCTCATCTCCCGGGTCGATCATCGCCTGTGTGACCTCCAGCAGAGCGGATGAACCGCTGGGTGTGATCATCACATTCTTGCCCTCGATCGGTGCGTATCTGCTGTAATGTTTTGCGACCGCATCTCTGAGAGGCATGATACCGGCCGTGGGCCCGTATTTGTTGAATCCTTTCTTCGATGCTTCGCACATACCTTCGATCGCTGCTGCCGGAGGCGACAGGTCGGGTTCACCCAGACCCAGATTGATGCTGTCCGGACTGGCAAGGTCGAACATCTTTCTGATCCCCGACATGGGGATGGAATTCAGTCTGTTTGCAATCTTCATGAATGGGCATGTCGGTAGCAGTATATACTAATGCCCTGGTACTAGACATCAGCCAGAATGACGGAAAAACATCGTATTTCCCTCTGGATTATTAAAAACCTTTATAAACATTAACACTCGTTTAACACATATGGCTCAGAATCGGATGGTGTTGCCAGTGGCCACGGTAACGGGGTTCATTCTGCTCATCATCGGTTCGTTGGGTTACATGGGCACTTTCGCGATCGGAGAGGTCGTCAGCAACATCCTGATGGTCATCGGCCTGCTGGTGGTCATCGCCGGAATGGCGCTGATGATGTATCTCAACAGGTCCGCGGGACTAACCCAAGAGGAGGAATAAAAATGGGATTCATTGAGAAGCTGAAGAACGCTTTCAAGAAGAAGAACAAGGGAGAGGCAGCAGCAGAGCCTGCAGCGCCTAAGAAGGCAAAGGGAGCGGCCGCAAAGAGGTCTGCACAGTTCGCAGACGTCCCCGGAGATGTCGGAAAATCACTGAGATTCGCAGCGGACAAGATCGATGCAAAGGTCGAGGCCGGAATGTCCGAGAAGACCGCAGACATATTCATGGGCGGTCTCGTCTCGATCAGCGCAGACACTGCATCGAGCGACGAAGCAAAACTCATCGCGATCAGTCAGGTCATTGGCGGAATCGTCAACGCATAAACCTTTTTCTTTTTCCTCCGTGCTCCCCTCTTCGGGAGCACGGAAGGTGGTATCATGGCGCGCAACATGAACATGGATTTGATCTACCGTTTCTTTGATGCCGTCAACATGCACAGGTGGAACGATCACCTGCGCCCGCTCGATCTCACGGAACTTGACAAACAGGCACACAAGGCTGCTATAGCATGGGTGCTGGGAAAGTTCGAGGAGACCGAGAACGGTACAGAACTGGATTGGCAGAGGATCATCGAGCACACGATGTTCTCCTTCCTGAAGAGGACCGTCCTGACGGACCTTAAGCCCCAGCTCCTTCACAGGATGGAGGATGAGAAGTTCAACGAGGTCAACGATTATGTGATCTCGGAGATCAGGGCCGCGATCCCCGATCTGGAGAAATCGTTCATGGAGCGTTTCGAAAGGTATCTGCGCGAGCCGCAGGACTGCATCGAGGACAGGATAATATCCGCCGCCCACTACATGGCCACCAACTGGGAGTTCAACATCATCTATGACATGAACAAACGTTCCATAGGCATAGAGAACACCAAGACCGCACTGGCGATGGAACTCAGCAATTATTACAGTCTCACAGGTGTGAAGAGTGTGATCGATTCACAATCCATGACGTTCGTCGATCTCATAGGCCAGCTGAGGTTCCAGAAGAGGTGGACCAGGATCCCAAGGATCCCGGAGACCACGGTACTGGGTCATTCATTGCTTGTTGCCAATATGACGTATCTGAACGATCTCGACAGTAAGGCCGGTTCACGTCAGATATACAACGATTATTACACCGCACTGTTCCATGACCTTCCTGAGGTCCTGACCAAGGATGTCATCACGCCCGTGAAGGTCAACGTCCACGGTCTCGTGGAGATATTGGATGAATATGAGCATGAGCTCGTCAACAGCAAGATAATGCCGCTGATCCCGGAGGCGTGGCACGAGGAGTTCAGATTCCTGACCTTCGACCCGTTCGCTGACAAGGACGATGCCAAATTCGGCAAGGTCAACGGAAGATGCATCAAGCTCTGTGACGTGATGGGTGCATATCTCGAAGCCAACGTCTCAAGACGTCTGGGCATACATTCTGCAAATCTGAAGCACGGGGAGGAATCCCTGCGTGAGAGACTGGAAAGGGACGGTGCACCGATCGGTGCATCCGAACTCATGAGAAGATTCGACGAAATGGAAATATGACCGGACGGTCAGGGACCGCCCGATCTTGATTCAGTTCCCGATGACTTCCTGTCCGCGCATGTAAGGCCTGAGGACCTTGGGCACGGTGACGGTTCCGTCCTTGTTCTGGTAGTTCTCAAGGATGGCAACTATCGTCCTGGGGAGTGCGAGACCGGATCCGTTCAGTGTGTGGACGAACTCGCTCTTCAGGTGGGGTTCGGGGCGGTATTTGATCTTGGCCCTGCGTGCCTGGAAGTCAGTGAAGTTGGAGCATGAGGATGCCTCAAGCCACGCGTCCTTTCCGGGGGCATAGAGTTCAAGGTCGTAGCACTTGGAGCATGAGAAGCTCATGTCGCCGGTGCAGAGCAGAAGGACCCTGTAGGGGAGTTCCAGTCCGTTGATGATGTCCTCGGCGTTCTTCCTGAGCTCCTCGAGCCTTGCGTAGGAGTTCTCCGGGAGGACGAAGTTGACCATCTCGGTCTTCCTGAACTCGTGGACACGGATGATTCCTTTCGTGTCTGCGTGCTTACCGACCTCTCTCCTGTAGGATGTGAGGTTCGCTGTGTAATAAATGGGAAGCTGGCTTTTGTCAAGGATCTCGTTCTGGAGGAGGTTCGTGATGGGGACCTCCGCAGTGGGGTTGAGGTACATGTCGTCCCTCTCGAGGTAGTACATGTCGTCCTTGAGGTTAGGGTACTGTCCGGTACCGATGACCGCGTTCTTGTTGATGATCCCGGGGACGACGAGCTCGGTGTATCCCTGGTCCTGGTGCATGTCGAGGAAGTAGTTGATCAGCGCGCGCTCGAGCCTTGCACCGTCGCCCTTCATGACGTAGAATCCGCTTCCGGCGACCTTGATGCCTCTCTCGAACTCGATGATGTCGAGGTCCTCAGCGATCTGCCAGTGCTCCTTGGGCTTGAAATCGAACTTCCTCTTCTGTCCCGCTTCGTAGACGACCACATTCTCGGTGTCGTCCTTTCCGATGGGGACCGATTCGTGGGGGATGTTGGGGATGTTGAGGACACAGTCGGTCCTGATGTCCTCGAGTTCTGCCATCTTGTCGTCGTTCGCCTTGATCTTGTCCGCGACCTCGCGCATCTCGGCGATCTTCGCATCCTTCTCCTCCCCTTTCATCTTGGAGATGCTCATGGAGACCTCGTTCCTGACCTTCCTGAGGCGGTTGTTCTCATCGGTCAGTGCTCTCCACTCGGCATCGGCCTGGAGGAATCTGTCCAGGATGGCCTCGTCCTTGTTCCTGTTCCTCAGCATAGTCCTGATCTTCTCAGGGTCCTGTCTGATTACGTTGACATCCAGCATTTGAATCACTCAGAATTTCTTTTGACAGAGCGAGGTCCACGTCCTCTTGTCGGTCAGCAGCACGATGCTTCCGCGGACATCCACGACCACCGAACCGGTCCCCTCAGCTATCGCATCGGCGACCTCCTTGGTTTCGCTGTCCGCATTGGCCAGTATCTTGACCTTTATCAGACGGTTCTTCTTGATCTGCGCTTTGATCTCCTCGTACAGGGTATCCTTCAATCCGTCCTTTCCGACATGGACAGTGGGATTGATCTCCAATGCCCTGCGCATGAGCTCCTTCTTCGCTTCCCTCTCCGTCATTCCCTCAGCTCCTTTTGTATGGGTATACGATTGATGTCCTCGCATTCCAGGCAGGTTATGCTTATCTTGCCTCCGACCAACCTGACCCTGCAGTTCTTCCCGACGGAGAGCGGCATGTTGCATCTCTTGCAGTACATGTTCTCCTTCGGCATCGGGGTGTTGGTCTTCTGGCTTATGCGCCTGGCCAGCGAAATGTATCTCTTCGCCCTGTCACGGTTGCCTTCGTCGGCCGCCTTCACGGACAGCTTGTAAAGCGTGGACATGCGCTTCTTCGCGATGTTGGAAGCCTCACGTGAAGAGATGCGTTTTCTGGACATCAGCAATGCCTCTGAACCGCCCAATCGTTCGCAGTATAAATAATAACGTCTGCGCGTGCCTGCATCAGGCTACCAGTGCGTTGAGGAAGTCCTTGACCTCCCTCTCCTCGTCGCTGAGGATGCTGGCGTCCTTGTCCTTGTACTCGGACCAGAGGAACACGAAGTAGTCGTGGAACGAGGTGACCGCATCGTCCCAGCGTGCGTTGGACGCGCTGATGCCGAGTTCGTCGTTGGAGATCTTCCATTTGCCGTCCGCGAACACCACCTTTGCATCGACTGGCACTTTCAATGTCACGTCGCCTGTGGAGGAGATCATCCTGCGGAATTTGATGGTGGTGAGGGGTACGGTCTCGTAAACGTTCTCCACCGATGCGATCCTGCCGTCCTCGGAATAGTTGACCTTCCCCGCGACGATCGATGCTCCGTGCTGGACATCGTTGGCGTATTTCGGGTCGGAGAACGTGAGCTTCACGGTCTCGGCACCGGTGTTGAGCACGTACCTTGCGTAACCCGACCTGTTGCCCATGTTCTCGATGGAACCGATGGTGACGCCGTTGACCGACAGTCCTCTCTCGCTGATGAAGTTGGCCATCTTCTCCACGTTCACCTTGCCGAACTTCTTCAGTTCGGATCCAGTGCCGTACATGAGGGAGAATCCGGGCCTGTCATTGATGTCCTGGTACAGCGCCACGATGTCGATGACGATCTGGTTCCTGTAGAGGGCATCCTTGAAGTTGTCATCGACCCAATAGCCTCCGGTACCGGAACCGAGGGTGTCCAACGTTATCTCCAGCAGCTGAAGGGCATCGTCGACGATGTTCCCGTAGCCTTCGGTCTCCGGGACGTACGACGAGGAATCCAGCACGACGCCGCCGTTCTTGTCCGCATAGAGGGTGAACTTGTCGCCGAGCTTGGCGGGCACGGTCTCCTGGAGACGGAGTTCCCTGGCGATGAGATATTCGCCTATGTGCCTGAGAAGGTCCTGTATGTCCACCATCACCTGGCTTGCCAATGAAATCGGAACCCTCTTGTCGTCTCTCTCAGATATTACGTTGACCGTGAAACTTGCCATGCTATCCCTCGCTGACTGCTGGTTAAGGATATGTCCGCATCCATATTAAAAGGGTAATACTCGTGCGAATAGAAAGCCTTATATTGGTT
>JAEEGK010032028.1_pt1 | contig 10318 bp, 9 predicted proteins | sample 8958771 | NCBI WGS metagenome assembly JAEEGK01 (sample SAMN16246547, study PRJNA631951) | gut metagenome | biome: gut microbiome; feature: rumen; material: SC-attached | host: Bos | place: Iran: Karaj | collected 2018-10 | reverse complement strand
TATACCCTGGTGCTGCGCGGACACATAGACCTTTCGATGGCGGTCTTCCCCCGCGGAACGGCCGGCTGCCATATAGATGCCCTGGCCCGCGAGCCGCTGTGGCAGGCCAAGCGCAACTTCGGCCACGGAACCGGTCACGGCGTGGGTTTCTTCCTCAATGTCCACGAAGGTCCGCAGGAGTTGCGGCAAAATTTCAACAGCGTGCCCCTGGAGCCCGGAATGATTCTGTCCGACGAGCCCGGCGTGTATCGCGAAGGAATGCACGGTGTCCGGCACGAGAACGTGGTGCTGGTGCGTTCGGTAGGGGACAACGAGTTCGGTTCCTGGCTGGGCTTCGAGCCCCTTACCCTCTGCCACTTCGACACGTCCTGCCTGGAGGTTTCGCTCCTCACGCAGGCCGAAAAAGACTGGCTCAACGCCTACAACGAGCGGGTCTACCGCACGCTCTCGCCCCGCCTCCCGGCCGAGGTGGCGGCCTGGTTAAGAGAAAAAACCCTGCCGGTATAAGGCAGGGTTCTTAAGTTTACGCGCGGCGGAGGCGGGCTTTCAGGAGTCTTACCACCCCAAGGAGGATTCTTCCCGGGGAGGGCGAAGCAGGAGCTACGGCGCGCCAACCCGAGTTGAGCAGGCGGCCGGGTCTGAAAAAGTTCAGGAAATCACTGACGTCCCTTCTCATGGAGTTTCTCCGGCGGATGAGGCTGTTGCGAATCTCCAGATGGGCTATTTCCAGATCCTTGATATTGTGGATGTTTCTTAAGTCCTGTCGTGTCATACCTCCTCCTCTTCAAAAAATACTTTGGTAAAGAGTCTCACGAACCCGTTCACGAAGAGTTTGTTCTTGAGCAGGAACAAAATCAAGGTGACCACGGCAAAGAAACCGGCCACAATGAAGGCGGCTACGGCAAAATTGCCCAGCCAGTTTCCCAGCAGGATCACGCAGCCGGCACCCAGGGCCAGCAGCAGGATGGACAGGGACACCAAGGCAAGCACCAGGGCCAGTACCTGACCCAAAGAGAGGGACAGGCCCTTGGTGATCCGGAGTTTCAGATCATCTACCTGCAGGTCCACATATTCCCTGGCGTTGGACGCCAGGTCTTGCAGGGGTCTGTCAAAACCGCTCATACTATGCCTCCTGAGGCTGCTGCTCGTCTACTTCTTCCTCCGGTTCAGAGGTGAGGGACTTCTCCAGCTTGTCCAGTTTTTCCATCAGGGCCTTGCGGGCCTCTTCCTTGAGTTCTTCGCCCTGCTCCATCAGGGTCTTCTTGAGGGCGTTCATTTCCCTGCGGGCGTAGCGGTAGCGGACGTGGGCCTTGTGGGCCAGTTCGTCGGCCTCTTCCTTGGCCTGGTCGTAGCCATCAGAAGCGGCTTCCATAATTTTCTTGCGGGTCTCGTCCCCGGCTGCGGGGGCAAAGAGGATACCGGCCAGGGCACCGATGGCGGCGCCGGCGATAAAGCCAAATACGGATTCAGTTTTCATATTCCAGTGTTATTAGTGTTGGTTGATTACGGGTGTACAAGGGTTCCCACCTTTTCTCCGGCCAGGAGTTTGGTGAGGTTGCCGGTGGCATTCATATCGAAGACGATGATGGGCATCTTGCCGTCGCTGCAGAGGGCATAGGCGGTCTGGTCCATCACCTTCAGGTGCTTGGAAATGGCCTCGTCAAAGGACAGCTCCTCATATTTCCGGGCCGAAGGGTCCTTCTCCGGGTCTGCGGTATAGACGCCATCCACGCGCGTGCCTTTGAGGAGGGCGTCGGCCCCGATCTCCAAGGCACGGAGGGCGGCTCCGCTGTCCGTGGTGAAGAAGGGATTGCCGGTACCGCCGGCGATGAGGGCCACCCCGCCGCGTTCCATTACTTTCACGGCGTCGTCCCGCATATAGTACTTGGCGTAAGGCTCCATAGGCGTGGAGGTGAAGACCACGGCGTCTACGCCTTCGGCCTTGATGAACATACTGAGGGCCAGGGAGTTGATGACCGTGGCCAGCATACCCATCTTGTCTCCGTCCACCCGGTCGAAGCCCTTGCCCACACCCTGCAGGCCGCGGAAGATGTTGCCGCCGCCGTTTACGATGGTAATCTGAAGACCGGCCTTGGCCGCTGCTGCAATTTCCTTTGCATACTTTTCCAGCCAGGCAGTATCCAGCCCCTTGCCTGCGGGCCCTCCGAGGCTTTCGCCACTGAGTTTAAGTAAAACGCGTCTGTACATTGGGTTTCCTTTTAATTGTAACAAAAGTATCGAAAAATTGGGATACTTCCAAGAAAGATTCCTATATTTGCATACTTAAGAAATTAACTAAACTAGAATAATGGCTAACTTTTTAACCTCTTCTATCGGCAAGAAGTTCATTCAGAGCGTCAGCGGCGCTTTCCTTGTCCTCTTCCTGCTCCTTCACGGTACCATTAATTTCTTCTCCGTCATGGACTCCTTCTACGGAAGGTTCGGCAAGGTGGCGGCAGACACCACGCCCTACTCCCACGGAGACGGCTGGTTCCAGCTGGGCTGCGACTTCATGTCCTCCCCCTTCATCAAGATCATGGTCCCCATCCTGGCCCTGGGCTTCGTGATTCATATTGTGTACGGTATCTGGCTCAGCTACGAAAACATCAAGAAGCGTGGCGGCCTCAAGCGTTACGAGGTAGCCTCCAAGGCCAAGAACGACAGCTGGAGCGCCAAGAACATGGCCGTTCTGGGTATCATCATCCTGGGCCTCCTGGGCTTCCACCTTACCCACTTCTGGGCCAAGATGCAGCTGCAGGAATTTATGGGTGGAGAAGCAGAGAACCCTTACTATCTGCTTATCGCCACTTTCCGCAACCCTTGGGTTGTGGCCTGCTATATCGTATGGTTCATCGCCCTGTTCCTGCACCTCGAGCACGGTTTCTGGAGCATGTTCCAGACCATCGGCTGGAACAACAAGAAGTGGCTGAAGCGCCTCAAGGTCATTGGCATCATCGTAGCCGCTTTCATTGTGCTGCTGTTTGTGGCCACCGCCCTCAACGCTTATGTTGAGGCCCACTACGTAACGGCTTCTTCGCAGTACACCCAGGCCCTTTTGGCCAATTTTTAAAAATTTTTGAAATTTTTCTTGCATTTGTAATTTCAATTGCTCATCTTTGCAACAGCATGAGAAAGAACAACAATAACTGGTGGCGCGCTTACAGTCCAAATCTGTAAGTCGCTTCGCCGTAGTTATAAGAGAATAGAAAAGGCCTGCTGACTTACAGCAGGCCTTTTTTTGCGCCTTCTTGTGAGTACAAGGTTAGTAACAAAATAAATATAATTTAAAACACTTAACACCATGAAACAGAAAAAGTACATCCTCCCGGACAGTGAGATTCCTACTCATTACTTTAACATCCAGGCCGTCATGCCCAACAAGCCGCTGCCTTTCCTGCACCCGGCTACCAAGCAGCCTCTGAAGCCCGAAGACCTGTATCCCATTTTCTGCAAGGCCTGCGCCGACCAGGAACTGAACCAGACCGATGAGTGGATCCCCATCCCCGAAGAAGTACGCCAGCAGTACGCCGCCTACCGCTGCACCCCGCTGGTGAGAGCCTATGAGCTGGAAAAAGCCTTGGGTACCCCCGCTCACATTTACTTCAAGAACGAGTCCGTGAGCCCCGCCGGCAGCCATAAGCTCAATTCGGCCATCGCCCAGGCCTACTACGCCAAGGAGCAGGGCGTTACCAACCTTACCACCGAAACCGGTGCCGGCCAGTGGGGCGGAGCCCTCAGCTATGCCACCAAGAAGTTCGGCATTGACTGCGCTGTCTATATGGTAAAGGTAAGCTACGAGCAGAAGCCCTTCCGCCGCTCCATCATGCAGACCTTCGGCGCCACCGTCACGCCTTCCCCTTCCATGAGTACCCGTGCCGGTAAGGACATCATCACCCGCAACCCCAACGACCAGGGTTCCCTGGGCTGCGCCATCTCCGAGGCCATCGAACTGGCCGTGAACACGCCCAACTGTAAGTATGCCCTGGGTTCCGTGCTCAACCACGTGTGCCTGCACCAGACCATCATCGGCCTGGAAGCCGAAAAGCAGATGGCCCTGGCCGGCGAGTATCCGGACATTGTGATTGCCTGCTTCGGCGGCGGCTCCAACTTCTGCGGCATCGCCCTCCCGTTCATGCGTCACAACATCCAGGACGGCAAGAAGACCCGCTTCATCGCGGCCGAACCTTACTCCTGCCCCAAGCTCACCAAGGGTAAGTTCGAGTACGACTTTGGCGACGAATCCGGTATGACCCCGCTTCTCCCCATGTTCACGCTGGGCCACACCTTCAAGCCCGCTGCCATCCACGCCGGCGGTCTGCGTTATCACGGTGCCGGCGTTATCCTGAGCCAGCTGATGAAGGACGGTTATATGGAGGCCGTGGACATTGAACAGCTGGATTCCTTCAAGGCCGGCGTGCTCTTTGCCCGTACCGAGGGCATCATCCCCGCTCCGGAAAGCTGCCACGCCATTGCCGCCACCATCCAGGAGGCCCTCAAGTGCAAGGAGACCGGCGAGCAGAAGACCATCCTGTTCAACCTTTCCGGCCACGGCTTCGTGGATATGTCCGCCTACGACCAGTACTTCTCCGGCGAGATGCAGAACTACCACGTCTCGGAGGAAGACCTGAACAAGTTCATCCAGAGCGCCGATGCCCTGAACAAGTAAGCCAGCGTTTTTTTCAAAAAGCCTCGTTCACCGAACGGGGCTTTTTGTTATATTTGTGGTATGAAACGCATTGTGATCATCCTTTGCCTGATGGCGGCCGGAACAGCCGCCTGGGCGCAGAGCAAAATTGTAACGGACAGCATCCAGAGCACCAAACTGGGCTGTGAGCAAAAGTACAATGTTTACCTCCCTTCCGGCTATGATGCCGCCAAGAGCTATCCCGTCATCTATCTGCTGCACGGCCTGTATGGAGACTACAGCAACTGGGCCGGTACCGGCAGGATGAAAGACGTGGCCGATGAACTCATCGCCTGCGGAGAACTGGTTCCCACCGTTATCATTATGCCCAACGCCGGAGACAACGACGTTCACAATTACCAGAACGGCTATTTCAATGTAAAGGACTGGCCCTACGAGGATTTCTTCTTCGAGGAGTTCCTGCCGGCTGCCGAAAAGAAGTACAACTGCGGCGGCTGCAAGGGAATGCGCGCCATTATGGGTCTTTCCATGGGCGGCGGCGGATCCATCGTTTACGCCCAGCATCACCCGGATCTGTTCTCCAGCGCTTATGGAATGAGCGCCTGGCTGGACAACAAGCACCGCGAGGTGCGTGGGGCCAACCGCTCCGGAAGCAAGCTCGTCATTACGGACGAGTCTGTGCGGGAGCATTCGGCCCTGGATTTCATTGACCAGGCCGATGATGCCACCAAGGCCCAGCTCAGAACCGTCAAGTGGTTCCTGGACTGCGGAGACGATGATATCCTGATGCTTCTTTCCGTCCAGCTGCACCTCAAGATGAATGAGGCCGGTATCAAGAACGAACTGCGGGTGCGCAACGGCGGTCACACGTGGGAATACTGGCACACGGCACTGAGACTTTCCCTGCCCTTTGCCAGCCGGAATTTCTGTCAGTCCACCATCACCAACAAGGCGGAGGGGTGATTGAAATGCAGGGAGACGATGGGAGCGGAGGTCCGGTTCAAGGTAGCCTTCCACCAGGCGTCAAACACCACATCGTCCGTGGGCCACTGAAGCCCTTCGGAAGTAACCTTTAAAGAATTGTCAGCGCTGAAAAGCGAGATGCGGCGGCCTTCACCCAGGTGGAGGTCGCAGCTGTCTGTAATGGCGAAGGCCGTTCCGTAGTCCGATACCATCGACACGCGGCGCTCTCCCAGGTCAAACAGGCGGGTGTATTCCATCAGCAGGCCCAGGTTGCCAATCGTATGGTCTTCGCGGAGGCCGGTGGCGCCCAGGATGGTAATCTCCTGCACCTCGGGATGCTCCCGGAGCACCCAGCGCATGGCTTTGGTAAGGTCGTTGTAGTCCTGTTCGCTTTCGGGGTACAGGCAGTCCTTATAGCGCTCTTTCAGTTCCGGGGGAATGGAATCCATATCTCCCACCACCGCGAGGGGTTGGGCCGATGGATTATACTCCACCCAGCGCCTGAGAGCTCCGTCGCAGCAGACTACGCCTTCGGCCGAATCCAGCAGATACAGCGGATACGGCTCGGTAGGGAACGCCCCGTTGCAGAGGATAATGAGGCTATTCATCTTCCTTGGGTTGGGCCTTGGCCACTTCGGCCTTGGAGGTGCCTTGGGTTGTGGTATAGGCGGTAGGGTTGCGGAAGCCCAGCAGGAAGGACTTCACATCCATCCGCTTCTTGCCGGCCAGCTGGAGGTCCGTGATGGCAATGGCGCCGTCCTGGGTGGCAATGGCCAGGTACGTCTTGCCGTCGGACAGGACTGTGCCGGGAGCGGCGTGCAGGTCTTCCCGGATTTCCCCGAAGTAGATCTTCAATTGGGTAGGAGATACGCCCGCTTCGCCCGGTAGGACCAGCTCGGTGAAGGCGCAGGGGAAGGGGGAAAGGCCGCGGATGAGGTTGTAGACATTCCTGGAAGTGTCGTTCCAGTCAATGTGCTGCAACTCGCGGGTGAGCTTGGGAGCGGGCTTGAGGAGCTCGGAGCCCTGGATGAAGCTGCGCTGTACGCGCAGTTCCACATTCTTCTGAATGAGGCCTTCCACGGTTTCCACCACCAGCGTGGAGCCCAGTTCCATCAGCTTGTCGTGGAGGTCTCCGGCGGTGTCCGTAGGCTCGATGTGGCACTCGGAACGGAGGATGATGCCGCCGGTGTCAATCTTCTGGTCAATCATAAAGGTGGTGACACCGGAGATGTTCTCTCCGTTGATCACGGCCCAGTTGATGGGGGCGGCGCCGCGGTACTGCGGCAGCAGGGCGGCGTGCAGGTTGAAGGTGCCCAGCTTGGGCATGCTCCACACCACTTCCGGCAGCATCCGGAAGCCCACTACCACAAACAAATCGGCCTTCCAGGCGGCGAGGGCCTTCAGGAACTCCTCGTCCTTGAGTTTCTCCGGCTGCAGCAGCGGCAGGTCGTGTGCCACGGCGTATTTCTTGACGGCGCTTTCGTTCATCTTGAGGCCGCGGCCGGAGGGCTTGTCGGGTACGGTGACCACGCCCACCACTTTGTAACCGGCCTTCTGCAGGGCCTCCAGCGGACCCACCGAGAACTCCGGCGTGCCCATATATACTATACGTGTCTTTCTGAACATACGAATGATTTGACTCTTGATTTTGCGGAAGCCCGCCTTGAGCAGGTCCGTGCTCAGCAGGCTGGAATCCTGGACGGCCTTGATGGTGAGGAAGCCGCCTATGGGCGCCAGGATGAAGGCCGATATGAATTTTCCGATAAAGGCCGATGTGACACCATTGTTGCCCAGCCGTTCTCCAATGATGTCAATGACCCAGTACAGCACGAAGAACAGCATGGAGATGATGGCCGGAGCTCCCAGGCCGCCCTTCTTGAGGATGGCACCCACGGGAGCGCCTATGAAGAAGAGCAGCAGACAGGCCAGGGCCTGGGCGTACTTCTTCCAGATTTCCACATTGGTGCGGTAGATGAGGCGGGTATAGTCGGCCGATTCCATAACCATATTGCGGGCTGCGTTGGCGTACTGCCGGGCGCCGTTGGCCGCATTGTCATAGGCCCTCTGTTTTTCGCGGAGGTTTCTCCAGGGACCGTTGGTGTGCACGGGCATCACCGTGGAGGAGATGGAGCGCCAGTTGGTGTCCAGCTGCTTGCGGTTGTCGATGACGCTGTTGCGGAGGAACTCTTCCACGTGGCGGCGCGTTCCGTCGTTCACCAGCGTCATCAGGGAGTCCCTTCCGTTGTGGAGGGATTTCAGGTTCATCGAACGGACCTGCTCTCCGTAACGGGCGCTGTCGGACTGGTGGTACGCGTAGTTCTCCAGGGAAATGACCATCTCCTCCCGGGAGAAGGCCACCCGCTGCAGGCTTAGGGTGGTATCCCTGTACTTGCGCACGTTCTCTTCCTGGTAGCTTACGCCATCGTACATCGTAAAGGTGAGGTAGTCCTTGACCTTGGACATCTTGATGATGCCGCTGTCGGCCACCGTGATGCTGGTATTGCCCTTGGACGAGCTGTGGTCGTACACTTGGATGTTGTACATCATCCCGGTCTCCTTGTTGCGCCGCTCCACGCGCAGGATATAGCCGTCAATGCCATCGTAGAAGATGCCGGTGGGAATCTTGATCTCACTCTTGGTGCGGCGGATGTCGTCTCGCATCGTGTAGATCTGGTTGATGGCGTAGGGGACCAGGCGGTCTCCCACATAGAAGGCGCCTACGCAGATAAGCAGGCACATAAGGGTCATAGGGGCCAGGACGCGGGTGAGCGAAATGCCGGAGGCCTTGATGGCCGTGAGTTCGAACTTCTCGCCCATATCTCCCAGCGTCATCATCGCGCTCAGGAGGGTGGCCAGGGGAATGGCCAGGGGGAGCACTTGGAAACTGCCCCACATCATAAACTCAAGGATTACCTTGAATTCCAGGCCCTTACCCACCAGCTCGTCTATGTATACCCAAAGAAACTGCATGGCCAGAATAAACACCACAATCCCCAGCGTAGCCAAAAACGGCACGCCAAAAGACTTAATGATAAACAGGTCCAGCTTCTTCATTGAGCGTCATACCCGGCTTGACCGGGTATCTTAAGCGGTAGCTACTTCTACAAGTTTGTTGAGAGCTTCGGAGAGGCCTTCTACCGTACGGCCGCCAGCGGTTGCCAGGCCGGGCTGTCCGCCGCCGCCGCCCTGGATGAACTTGGCAGCCTCGCGGATGTCCTTACCGGCATTCTTGCCCTTGGCTACCAGGTCGTTGGAGTACATAAGTACCAGGTTGGGCTTTTCGTCGTAGGCGAAGGCGCCGGCCAGTACGAAGTTCTCCACCTTTTTCTGCAAAAGCAGGGCCACGTTGCGGACTATGGCCGGATCCATGGAGTTGTCGAAGCGAACCAGCTTGATGCCGTTCACTTCTTCGGCCTTGGTGGCCAGTTTCTCGGCCAGGGCGGCGGCCTTTTCGTTGGCCACGGCCTCCAGCTGCTTGCGGGCATCGGCATTCTCCACCACCAGTTTCTCGATGGCGGCCTGCAGGTCCGGTGCGTTGTTCATCAGGTTCTTCAGGGCCTTCAGGAGGTCTTCCATGTGGTGGAGGCTCTCCATGGCCTTGGCGCCGGTGACGGCTTCAATGCGGCGCACGCCGGCAGCTACGGCGCTCTCGGACACAATCTTGAACAGGCCGATGGTGCCGGTGTTGCTGGTGTGGGTGCCACCGCAGAGCTCTATGGAGTCTCCGAACCGCACCACGCGAACCACGTCTCCGTACTTTTCACCGAACAGGGCCATGGCGCCCATGGCGCGGGCCTCTTCCATGGTGGCGTCACGCTTTTCCACCAGCGGGAAAGCAGAGCGGATGAGCTGGTTCACGCGGATTTCCACGTTGCGCAGTTCCTCGTCCGTCATCTTCTGGAAGTGGGAGAAGTCGAAGCGGAAATAGTCCGGGCCCACGAAGGAGCCCTTCTGCTCCACGTGGGTGCCCAGGATTTCCCGGAGGGCCTGGTGCAGCAGGTGGGTGCAGGTATGGTTGTTCATGATGCGCTGACGGCGCTCACCGTCCACCACCAGGGTGAAGGACTGGGTGCCGTTGGCAGGCAGTTTCTCGGCCAGATGAATGCTCAGGTTGTTTTCCTTGACGGTGTTCAGGATGGCGATCTTTTCTCCGTCGGCCCCCTGGATGTAGCCGGTGTCTCCCACCTGGCCGCCCATTTCGGCGTAGAAGGGGGTGCGGTCAAACACCAGCTGGAAGTACTCTTTGTTCTTCTGCTTCACGGTGCGCTGGCGGAGGAGGGTGGCGCCTTCCACCTTCAGGGTGTCGTAGCCCTCGAAGACCACTTCGTCTCCGGCGGCGAACTCCGTCCAGTCTCCGAACTCGTTGGCGGTGGCGTTACGGGCGCGCTCCTTCTGCTTCTGGAGCTCTACGTTGAAGCCTTCAAGGTCTACTTTGTAGCCCTTTTCGGCCGCAATCAGTTCCGTCAGGTCTATGGGGAAGCCGTAGGTGTCGTACAGCACGAAGGCATCCGTTCCGGCCACCATCTTGGTGGCGGCGTTTTTGGCCATATTGTCTTCCAGCATCCGGATACCGCGGTCCAGGGTGCGCAGGAAGGCGTTTTCTTCCTCGCGGATCACGTTCTCGATGAGCTGCTGCTGGGCCTTGATTTCCGGATAGGCTTCTCCCATATCGGCCACCAGCTGGGGGATGAGGCGGCACAGGAAGGGCTC
>JAEEGK010032026.1_pt1 | contig 10318 bp, 5 predicted proteins | sample 8958771 | NCBI WGS metagenome assembly JAEEGK01 (sample SAMN16246547, study PRJNA631951) | gut metagenome | biome: gut microbiome; feature: rumen; material: SC-attached | host: Bos | place: Iran: Karaj | collected 2018-10 | reverse complement strand
GTGTTTCTCGTAGAGTTCACTCACGGTGTTGCACATCTCTGGCTCAATCCAGATGCCGAACTTGATGCCACGCTGACGGGCCGCCTGGGTGAGCGTGCTGATGCCGCCTGGCAGTTTGCGCTTGTCGACCACCCAGTCGCCCAACGACGAAGAGTCGTTGTTGCGGGGATACTTGTCGCCAAACCAACCATCGTCCATCACAAACAGTTCGCCGCCAAACTTGGCTATATCGTCCATCATGTTGATCATGGTTTCCTCCTTGATGTCAAACACGACGCCTTCCCAAGAGTTGAGCAGGATGTCGCCCGTCTTCATGCCACGGTGAAACATGCCCTCGGTGCGTGCCCAGCGATGGATGGTGCGGCTGGCACCACCCAGACCGTCCTCGGAGTAGGCAAGAGCCAAATGTGGAGTTTCAAAGAGTTCGTTGGGCTCGAGAACATATTCTGACGACATGGGGTCGATACCGGCGTAGAACTGGTGCTGACGGTGGCCTGTAGTGTTGATGCGGAGTTCGTAGTTGCCGCTCCAGCACAGGATGGCAGCAATGACGCGACCCGTGGTCTCCTGCGGTTCACCGTCGAGCGAAATCATCAGCTCGGGGGCGTCCATGTGCGAGTTGCGGGCGCCGTCGGTATTGCGGATGGTCTTCAGGCCTTGGGTAAGCGGTTCGGTCGTGGGTTCGGTCTCGGCTGCCCAGTTGCCGTGCAGGTGGCTGATCCACACGTCACCTTGGCGCAGTGTCAAGTGGCCAGAATCGAAGCGCTTGAGCGTGATGGCACGTTTCTCCTTGTGAGAGATTTCAGTCCAAGTCTCGATCACGTCCACGTTTTTGTAGGCTTTATAGAACACTTTCACTGTGACGGGCAGCAGTTTGTCGGTCATCGTGAAAATGTGAAGCTGCGAGCGGTCGTCGCTGCTCGTTTGGTAGTCGGTGACCTTGAGCTCGAGGTTCAGGTCGCCATCGGCATGCTGCACCTGAATAGCAGGCAGTTGGATGGCATCTACGGTGCCGAATGCGGGCAATGCCGAGAAGTTAAGGTCGGCACCACCGTCACGCAGTTGCTGCAGTGTGGCGCTCTTGTTGCCGTAGTAGCCCATGCGCAGGTCACCACCCTCATAGGCGTGTAGCACCAACTGGGTGTTGGGCGTTTGCACAGCAACGTCACCCTGCCAAGCACTCATCGTGCCAGAACCCAGGAACATCATCGCTGCAAGGATAAGAGAGATTCTTTTCATCGTTTTGATATATAATGGTTAATGTTGTTCAACTGTTCAATTAAGGGATTATCCCATGACGACCTCGACAATGTGCTTGCCGGGTTGTGCGGGCACGACTGCACCCTCGACCGGCATTCCGTCAACAGTCATCTTGGCAACGCCCTTGCTCACGCCCTTGGGGTTGCTCACACGGATTTCATATTCACCACCACGGAAGCGCCTGTTCACCGTGTAGTTGTGGGCTGTCTTGGGCAGACACGGGTCGATGAACAGACCATCATAGTGCGGCTTGATGCCAAGAATGAATTCCGACACGGTGTACCACATCCACGCTGCGGTGCCAGTGAGCCATGAGTTCTTGCCCTCACCGGGACGATAGGCGTCCTTGCCTGCCACCATTTGGCAGTTGACATAGGGCTCGACCTTGTGCAGCGTCTGGCGGTCCTCCTCGACGTAGCTGGGCAGGATTTTCTTGTAGTGGCTCCAAGCGTCATCGCCGCGGGCAGCCACCGTCTCGCCGATGATGACCCAAGGATTGTTGTGGCAGAAGATGCCCGCATTCTCCTTGTAGCCTTCGGGGTAGGAGCTGATTTCACCCATCTCGACATGATAGGTGGTGAAGGCAGGATTGTTGAGCACGATGCCGTGTTCGCATTCCAGGCGTTCTTTTACCGAGTCGAGCGAACGCTCCACGAGCCCTTCTTCCAGACCGATGCCCGCCATGGTGCACCAGCCCTGTGACTCGATGAAGATTTTGCCTTCCTCGCACTCGTCGCTGCCGATTTTGTTGCCATAGAAGTCATAGGCACGCAGATACCATTCACCGTCCCAGCCATGGGTCTTGACGGCATTGACCATCTCGTCGACATGCCGCTGGGCACGGTCGGCCTCGGCGGCGAAATCGATATCTTTGAGATTTTGCATTGTCTTGATGTGGTCAGGCAGAATCTTGCAGAGTTCGACGTAGTCTTTGCCTGTCACGACAAACAGACCAGCAATCATCACTGACTCGGCTTGTGAGCCCTCAGTCTTGTTCTCAGTGGTCTGGAAACTCTCATTGGGGTCCCAGGAGAAGCAGTTCAGATTCAGGCAGTCGTTCCAGTCGGCGCGGCCGATGAGGGGCAGACTGTGCGGCCCCAGGTTATTGACCACGTGGTTGAATGACACTTGCAGGTGCTCAAACAGCGTGACCTCGGTGCCCGATTGGTTGTCAAACGGAACCATTTCGTCGAGAATCGAGAAGTCACCCGTTTCTTTGATATAGGCCACGGTGCCGAAGATGAGCCAGCAGGGATCATCATTGAAGCCGCCGCCGATGTCGTTGTTGCCGCGCTTGGTCAATGGCTGATACTGATGATAGCAGCCGCCGTCGGGGAATTGCGTCGAGGCGATGTCAATGATGCGCTCACGTGCACGCTCGGGGATGAGGTGTACAAAGCCCACGAGGTCCTGGTTGCTGTCGCGGAATCCCATGCCGCGTCCGATGCCGCTCTCGAAGAATGAGGCTGAGCGTGACATGCAGAATGTGACCATGCACTGATATTGGTTCCAAATATTGACCATGCGGTCGAGTTTATCGTTCCCGGTGTTTGCCGTGTAGATGTTGAGCAGGTTGTCCCAATAGTCGCACAGTTCGGCAAAAGCAGCATCCACCTTTTCGCTGGTGTCGAAGCGTGCCATCATTGCCTTAGCTTGCGTCTTGTTGATGACCTGTGGAGCGATGAATTTCTCCTCTTGCTTGTTTTCGACATAGCCCAACAGGAAGATATAGTCACGGCTTTCATTGGGCTGCAGTTCCACCTCGATGTAGTGCGAAGCGATGGGGCTCCAACCGTGGGCATGGCTGTTGCGCGGATGGCCTTCGATGACGGCATCAGGATTGGCAAACTCATTATAGAGGCCGACGAACGTCTCACGGTCGGTGTCAAAGCCTTGGATAGGAACGTTCACACCGTAGAATGCGTAGTGATTGCGGCGCTCGCGGTATTCGGTCTTGTGGTAGATAACCGAGCCCTCGATTTCGACCTCACCGGTCGAGAAGTTGCGCTGGAAGTTCTCCATGTCGGTCGCTGCATTCCACAGGCACCACTCGGCAAAGGAGAACAACTTGAGGCGCTTCACCTCATTGCTGTTGTTGGTGAGCGTGAGCTTCTGCACCTCGGCCCATGTGTGCAGGGGCACAAAGAACAGCACCGACGCCTCGACACCGTTCTTGCTGCCCGTGATGCGGGTGTAGTTCATGCCATGGCGACACTCATAGCTGTCGAGCGGCGTCTTGCAGGGCTTCCATCCCGGATTCCATACGGTGCCGCCATCGTTGATGTAGAAGTAGCGGCCGCCGTTGTCCATGGGCACGCCGTTGTAGCGGTAGCGCGTCAAGCGGCGGAACTTGGCATCCTTGTAGAAGCAGTAGCCGCCGGCCGTGTTGGAAATCAGTGAGAAGAAATCCTCGTTGCCCAGGTAGTTGATCCAGGGCCACGGCGTCTGCGGGTCGGTGATGACATATTCGCGGTGTTGGTCGTCAAAGTGACCGTATCTTTTGTTATCCATATCTTATAATTATTGTTCGAAATTGCGTTCCATGATTTCAAGACACATGCGCGAGTTGTGATAAGGGCATTTCCAGAAGCCCGCCTTGTCGTCGCGGCGGTTGATGTTGCCCTGGGCATCGCGACTCCAGAACCACTCGCCGCCCTCGCGGTCGATGAGGTTGTCCTTGATGTATTGCCAGCAGTGCAGCGCCTTTTGCAGCGCGCTCTCGTCGCCGAAGTGCTGATACAGGTTAATAAATCCCACCACAGTCTCGGCCTGTACCCACCAGTGGCGGTCGTCATCGACATAGCCGGTGTCAAGATTGGCCTCGTGTACCATCGACCCGTCGGCATTCAAGCCTTTTTCGCTGGCTTTTGCCACGAGTTTCACGATGGGTTCCACTTTGTCAAGCACGGCCTGGTCTCCCAGCACCAGTGCCGCCTCGTGCATGAGCCATGAGCACTCGATGTCGTGTCCGTAACTCTCGAGAGCCCCAGCCTCTCGGGTCCAGTCCATGGCAAAGAACAGGTCCAGATGATGCGTCTCGGGATTCAGAATCTTGTCAGTGAAAATGTCGATGAGGTTGCGCAGGGCTTTCTCCACACGGTCCACAACGTCGCTAGACACTGGGCTGGCTTCACATTCCGTGAGGCAGCGGTACAGGTTGGTATAGGGCTCGATTATGTGTAGATGGGTGTTCTGCGACTTGGGGAAGTTGGCGTCGAGTTCCGACAGGCGCATGTCGGCAATTTCGTTCCATTCGCGCGTTTGAGCCTCGATATAGCCGTTGTTCACCTTGTCTAACGAATGTTGCTCGATGCAGTCAAACAACTTGATGGCATAGTCCAGCGCCTGCTGGTCGCCGGTAGCGCGGGCATATTCGCTCAGGCCATATATCATGAACCCGATGGCGTAGAACTGCTTCTTGGTATCTTTGGGATTACCCAGATAGTCCACCGACCAGTAGGTGCCGCCGAACTGGTTGTCGTAGAAATACTCAATAATATAGTCCTTAATGAGTGTTGCCGCCATCAGGTACTCTGGATCGCCCAGCACGCGGTAGGCAGCCGAGAAGGCCCACAAGATGCGGGCCGAGAGGATGCCGCCCTTGTCGGCGTCCTTGACTAGCTGGCCCTCACCGGTCATTTGGCCGTAGAAACCGCCGTGCTCATCGTCGATCATATTGGATAGCCAAAAGTCCAGGATGTTGTTTTCCAACACATCCTGAACTTCGGCTTTCAACGTCTTGATATCGTCGTTCATCTTATTTCTTGATGGGATACAGATGTAACAGATAAAGCATGATGATAATAATGGCAGCAGGGAAGAGCGAGAACAGTGCCCACACCATGTTGCGGACTGATTCCTCGTCGGTGATGGTTACCACAGTCTGACCCGTGGCAGGGTCAGTACCCGAGATAAAGCCGGCGATGCCCAACAGCAGGGCAACCAGCGAACCCGAGATGGCCGTGCCAAACTTCTGTGCCATCGTACCCGACGAGAAGATGAGGCCCGTCGACGAGGTGCCGTTTTTCTCGGTGGCATAGTCGGCCACGTCGGCATACATCGACCACAGCAGCGGGGAATAGAGACCCACGCCAACCGAAGTGAGGATAACGATGCCTACCAATACCCAAATGTACTTGGGATTCATCGGCACAAAGAAGAAGGCGATTGAGGACACCATGCAAATGATGGCTGCAACGGCAAAGGCTTTGCGCTTTGAGCCCATCCACTGGGTGAACTTGGGCGACAGGCCGCCAAAGATCATGCAGGTCACCTCGCCAAAGGTCATGAATACCGTGTAGTTGATGATCAGGCCGCTCACTGTCACGTCACCGTGCAGACAGTATTCCATCAGGTAACCGGCCACGGCATAGCGGAAGCCATTGAAGAAGTTGGTGCAAATACCGATGAGCGTCAGGTAAATCCAGGGCTTGTTCTTGAACAGGTCGGCAAAAGGTTTGAAGGAGAATTTCTCGGCACGAATGGGTTTAAGACGCTCCTTGGTCATCAGACCGCAGGCCAGCGTCATGATTGTGGCCACGAAGCCAAGGCCAGCGCCCAGCACGGCATATTGATGTGCCTCGGTGCCGCCTACCATCTTTTGCAGATAGGGGAACGAGAGCAGGGTGATAAAGCCCATGGCATAGGCGCCTACCATGCGGAACGACGAGAACTGGTTCTTCTCGTTGTCATCATCGGTCATCACGCCTAGCAGCGAGCCGTAAGGCACGTTGACAGCAGTGTAAACGGCCATCATGAGCAGATAGAGCGTGTAGGCATAGATGCGCTTGCCCACGGGACCGAAGTCGGGAGTGTAAAGCAATAATGCGAATATCAGGCCCAAGGGGATGGCGCCGAAAATGAGCCAGGGACGATAGGTTCCCCAGCGCGACTGTGTGCGGTCGGCCAGACTGCCCATCAAGGGGTCGGTAACGACGTCAAACATGCGGGCGATGAGCATCAGCGTTGCCGTGTCGGCAACCGTGAGGCCAAAGACGTTGGTGAAAAACAACGGGAAAGCGATTGACATGACTTTCCAGGTAATGCCACCGGCAGCCGCATCACCAAGGGCGTAGCCGATTTTTTCTTTTAAACTTGCCATTTCTAATAATAGGAATTAGAGTGAGGAATCGGGAAACGTTTTCGGTCCGTCGCCTCGTTTATGATTCGTTATTATTTATTCTTTATTGGTTGAACGGTTCTTCTCGATGAGTCGCATGATGGTCTTCACGCTGGCCGTGGTGGTCAGGCCGTCTTGCGGCGTGTTCATGCAGTAGTCCACCAGGCGGTCAATGGTCGAGGTGGCCACATGCAGGCGGGTGTCGCTTGAGGCATAGTAGATGAAGACGCGTCCGTCCTCGTCGTCAATCCAGCCGTTAGAGAAGGCCACATTCATCACGTCACCGATATACTCGTCACCCTCGGGAACGAGGAAATATCCGCCTGGTTGTGCGATAACTCGTGTGGGATCGTCGAGTGCTGTCATGTACATATATAATACATAGCGCAGTCCTGAAGCGCAGCCGCGCACGCCGTGGGCAAGATGCAACCAGCCTTGCGGAGTCTTGATGGGGTGGGGACCCTCACCGTTTTTCACTTCCATGATGGTGTGATAGTGGCGCGCGTTGATGATTTTCTCATCAACGATTTCGGCATGGGTAATATCATCTACCAGTGCCCAGCCGATGCCGCCGCCGCTGCCAGCGTCGATGAAGCCGTCTTGGGGACGGGTATAGAAGGCATACTTGCCGTTTACAAACTCGGGGTGAAGCACCACGTTGCGCTGCTGGCTTTTGCTCTTGAGGTCGGGCAGACGTTCCCAGGTCTTGAGGTCACGGGTGCGGGCAATGGCGGCAGTAGCCGTGGCGGCGCTCAGGTCGCCCGGGCAAGTGTCATCGTGACGTTCTGCGCAAAAGACGCCGTAGATCCAGCCGTCTTCATGAGCCGTGAGGCGCATGTCATAGATGTTGGTGGCGGGAACCACATCATCGGGCATCGTGATGGGCTCGGGCCAGAATCGGAAGTTGTCCACGCCGTTTGGACTCTCGGCCACAGCGAAGAACGACTTGCGGTCGGCGCCCTCAACCCTCACAACAAGTACATATTTGCCCTGCCATTTGATGGCGCCCGCATTGAGCGTCGCATTCATCATGATGCGCTGCATCAAGTAGGGGTTGTCCTGCTCGTTGAAGTCATAGCGCCACTCCAGCGGAGTATGCTCGGCGGTGATGATGGGATTCTTGTATTTCTCGTAGATGCCGTTGCCCCAAGCGAGGGGTTCATTCTTGCGGTTCAGTAACTCCTCGTGATGCTTGCGCAAAGCGGTGATTTTATTCTTGAATTCGCTCATTATATTGTAGTAGTATTGTGGTCTTTTAGTTAACTAAATATTCTAGCGTTCCTGGAGGCTCTAGTGTTTAAATTGATGTATCACTTGCTTTTACTTGCTCCTCAGCTGGTCCATGAGCCACTCGAGCCATTCGTCCCATTGCTCCTGGTACCAGAAATGGGCCGTCTGCTGATAGACACTTAACTTCTTGGGGGCAGTTACCACGTTGTAGGTCGCATAGGCGGTCGTGGGAGGCACCACGTCGTCGTTGTAGCCAAACGAGAACCAGCCCGGGCAGGTGATGCGGCGGGCGAAGTTCACGCCATCGTAATAACGCGAGGTCTCGATCTTGTCCTGACTGGCTTTGCGCTGCTCGGGCGACATCCAGTAAAAATAATGGGGCCAACCGCATGCCACGCCCTGGAGCGAAGCCGTGTGGTCGCACAGGGCCGAGTGCACTGCGCCGTAGCAGCTCACGCGCTTGTCGAGTCCGGCCGTTGCCAGCGACAGGAAACCGCCCTGGCTGCTACCTGTAACGCCCAGGTTCTTGCCGTCCCAGTCGGTGTATTGCTCAATGTAGTCGATGGCACGCACACAACCCACGATGACGCGCTTGTAATAACTCTTGTCGCGGTCGTCCATGCCAAATTCCCAATAGCAGTTGAGCGCGCCATCAGCCAGGTTGTCATAGACGCTCTGCGGCATGGTCACGTCGATGCCGTGGATACCGATTTCGAGTGTGATGAAACCTTGTGAAGCTGTATAGACGTCGCCTTGATAAGGACGCACACCTGCACCGGGCACACGCAGTAGGGCAGGGTATTTGCCGGGCTTGACAGGCTCGCACAGGATGCCATAGGTGCGGCTTCCCCAACGCACGTTGTGGAACGAGACTTGATAGACGTTCACGTCTTGTGTGCAGCGCTCGGGCAGCAACGTCTTGGTGGGCTCTAGTTTGGTCCAGCGGGCTTCCTCAATGGCTTTTGCCCAGAACTGGTCAAAATCTTTCGGGTCAACTGTCGTGGGATTCAGCTTCTCGGGCGAGTAGGCCGCGGTGCACCATGCCGAGTAATCCTTGCCACCCACGTGGGCGGTGACTTTCAGGCGATAAAAGCCCGGAGTCTTCATCTGGCCCGTATAGCTCATAGTCCCCTTTTTCAAGGTGGTTGATTTCTTCACGTCCGGATACATCTCGGGACCGGCCTCATAGTCGATGTCCACGTTGTCGAGCAATGTGCCCGAGCGGCGCACCTCGACATTGAACTTGCATTTTTCGCCCACTTTATAGTTCCAGTCCTGATGGTCTGGTTCCACGGTGACCACGATGTTGTTACCTCTGATTTGCGCTTCAAGCGGCAGCACCACTAGGAGCAGCAATAAGCACAATAGTTGACGTTTCATTTAAAAATGTTATTAGGTTATTTAATGTGGCAAAATTAAGTATATTTCCCTAATTGGAGTGGTACTATTTTTACTAACTCTTGTACTTTTTTAATATTTTTGGGCCTTTGAATTAATGAAAAGCGGGCAAATTATCATGAAAAATATGATTTTGTTATTATTTTGATTGAAATATTGTATGGGTTGTCTATATGTGCCGACGTGACATCTCGCGTCTGGTTACATCGTCTATTTGTTTTAAGAATCATGCTAAAATAGCGTTCAGTAGTGCAGATAATCATAGTAATTCATTGGTTTTTCGGCACTTTGAGTGTTCTCAAATGCACATGATTCCTTAGTTAAATTGACTTTATTGTGGAATTCTGACGAGGGTGTAACGGATAGGGAATTCTGTTTCTTGGTTTTAGTGATCTAACCCTTATTAAGCAACTGCTTTCAGTCAAAATGTTAAGAAAGTGTCAATATAGAGCAAAAAATAGTTTATTATGTTGGATAATTCACATTAACTTTGCAACGATTTATTATTAAAATCATGTTAGAAAGAATACGGTCCTGAGATTGCAAGAATTCTAACTCAAAACACTATATATTTATTTATTTTCAAACCAAAACCTATGAACTTTAATTACTGTAAAAAATCTATGATTGCGGCCTTTTGCTCGCTAGCTGTGTTGAGCGTGACGCCGCAAGCGTTTGCAGCCAGCAGCGGGGGAGTCAATGCTCCTCAGCAGTCGGCTCAGCAGACCAAGAGGATTACGGGTGTGGTGAGCGATGCCATGGGTCCGGTTATCGGAGCCGCGGTTGCCGTTAAGGGTACGACCAACGGCACCAGCACCGACGATGACGGTCGGTTCTCGCTCAACGTCACCCCAGGCCAGACACTGGTAGTGACTTATGTGGGCTATCTCGCCAAGGAGGTGAAGGTTGGCCAGCAGAACAACTACGAGATTTTCATTGAGGAAGACCATCAGCTTCTCGACGAAGTTGTCGTAGTGGGCTATGGTACGATGAAGAAGAGCGACATCAGCGGTTCCAGTGTATCACTGGGCGAAAAGGCCGTGAAGGGCTCTATCATCACCTCGCTTGACCAATCACTGCAAGGTCGTGCAGCTGGTGTTACCGCTGTTCAGACCAGTGGTGCTCCTGGTTCAAGTTCTTCAATCCGCGTGCGTGGTACCGCAACTATCAACGCCAACGCTGAACCTCTCTACGTCATCGACGGTGTGATTGTTCAAGGCGGTGGCTCATCGGGTGCCGACTTCGGTCTGGGCGACGCTCTGGGTAACGGTTCGGTTTCGACCATCTCCCCGCTGTCGACCATCGATCCCG
>JAEEGK010032025.1_pt1 | contig 10318 bp, 8 predicted proteins | sample 8958771 | NCBI WGS metagenome assembly JAEEGK01 (sample SAMN16246547, study PRJNA631951) | gut metagenome | biome: gut microbiome; feature: rumen; material: SC-attached | host: Bos | place: Iran: Karaj | collected 2018-10 | reverse complement strand
TTACAAAATTAAGTGTGTCATCTGTATCTGTATCGCTTTTTTGTATCCTTTCACTATGTCATTTAAAAGCCTTTTCATACAGCATGCAAAGGTACAACATTTTTAAGGCGAATCCAAATATTTCGAGGAAAAAATGATGCATTAATACCCACAATTGCAAATATTAATGGTAGCAAAAGTGGTCGAAGCCTCTCTTACGGCCCACGAGCGATAAGCGGCGCTTCTTGTGCAATAAGTACGCTTTATTTTCCAATACTCCCGTAGTAATTTTCAATACTCTGGCTTTATTTCTACGAACGACTTGATTTTACCCTCACTTATTCACATTACCCCCTTCAAAGCCTTATGTATAGGTCGTTTGAGACACGGGAGGGACTTTTAATGTCCCTCACGTCACCCTCACTTTTGGGGTCACATTGGCTCCTTCGAAAAAAACTGGAGAATGATTTTATTCCTATACGGGTTGACAATTTGGCCAAGAAATGATGGGAGGGTTCGAAGATAAAAACGGGAGGGAGACGGGAGAGAGAACGGATATCCCTCACGTGCCCTCAGCCCTTTATACATCGGCCTTTGAGGCCTGCGATGTGAAAAAGTGAGGGACATTTTCGAAATTCCTTTTTTTCGCGTTTATGATGGTTTCAATGACTTGTGTTTAGTCCGACGGCTTCAGACTCTCAGTCCGCAGGCTTCGGATTCTGAGTCCGTAAGGACGGACTAAGGAAAGCAACTCTGATATGTTTTCTTATGTTATAAGTCAAAAGAATAGGAGAGCAAACTCAGCAACAATCCAAAAATTTTTGGAACAATTTTTCTTTGTTTCAGAAATAATATGTAACTTTGCAGAAATATAGTAATCTATGAAGACAGAAAAACAAATAGCAATAGCTGCAACGGAATTTGCAGAACGCTGGAAAGGCAGAGGTTACGAGAGGGGCGAATCACAACCTTTCTGGATTGACCTGCTCACAAATGTCTTTGGTATCGAGACACCATCAAATGGTTTTATCACTTTTGAGGATCATCAAAAGGTAGATGCTTCCAATTTTGTTGATGGTCGTATTCGTTCCACGCGTGTACTTATCGAACAAAAGTCAATAGACAAGGATTTACGTGCCCCCATTAAGCAAAGCGATGGTTCATTGCTAAATCCTTTCCAACAGGCACGTCGCTATGTTGTCAGTCTTCCTGTGTCAGAGCATCCTCGATGGATAGTGACCTGCAACTTCAAGGAGTTTCTTGTCTATGATATGGAGCAGCCTAATGGAGAGCCTGAACAGATATTGTTAGAGAATCTGGGCAAGGAATATTACCGTCTGCAATTCCTCGTTGATGCGAAGAATGAACACCTATCGAAAGAGATGGAAGTTTCTATTCTAGCAGGCGAAATTGTTGGCAAAATATACGAAGCCCTGCTAAAGCAATATGATGACAATTCGCCTGAAGCTCTGCGTTGGCTTAACATCCTTTGTGTCCGTATTGTTTTCTGTCTTTATGCTGAGGATGCAGGGGTGTTTACTCACGACCAGTTCCATGATTATTTGGTACGCTATGATGCAGAGGACTTGCGTAATGCGCTTATTCGTTTGTTCGATGTATTGAACACGCCGTTGGATAAGCGCAGCAAATATTTGAAAGATGACCTAAAAGCATTCCCATATACCAATGGTGGCCTGTTCGAAGAAGAAATCGAGATACCCCAATTCACAGAAGAATTAAAGCAGACGCTTTTGCAGAATGCCAGTCTTGATTTTGATTGGAGCGAGATTTCTCCTACCATCTTTGGTGCGGTATTTGAAAGTACGCTGAATCCAGAGACACGTCGTAGTGGTGGTATGCATTATACTTCGATTGAGAATATCCATAAGGTCATTGACCCGCTATTCTTGAACGACCTGCGTCGTGAACTTGATGATATTTTGGAAGAAAAGGTTGAGAAGCAACGCAACCGCAAACTCAGCGAGTATCAAATGAAACTCTCGTCGCTTTCTTTTCTTGACCCTGCTTGTGGCTCTGGTAACTTTCTAACAGAAACCTATCTGAGCTTGCGCCGTTTAGAGAATGAGGCTATTCGTGAGATGTATCATGGCCAAACGATGATGGGTGCCTTTGTCAATCCAATCAAGGTTAGCATCCAGCAGTTTTATGGCATTGAGATTAACGACTTTGCTGTAACTGTAGCCACTACTGCCCTTTGGATTTCTGAAGCCCAGATGCTGGCAGAGACAGAAAAGATTATAAAACAAGACATTGACTTTCTGCCACTGAAACCATACCATAATATTCGTGAGGGAAATGCTCTGAGAATGGATTGGAATGTGATAGAAGTTCCATCGAATATACCTACTATCCATGCTAAGAATGTTCACTTGATAATAGAACAGGAGCCTTTGGTGGCAAGTGAGCCAGTCTATGATGAACTGAATATTGTTGCCAATCGTTTTGATGGTAACACAAAACCAAACGTACAGCGATACGAAGTCCACTATGATTATATCATCGGCAATCCACCGTTTGTGGGAGCTCGTTTAATGAGTGAAAATCAGAAACAGGATGTGATAGACATCTTTGGAGCTAAGTGGAAGAATGTAGGCAATATGGATTACGTTAGTTGTTGGTATAAAAAAGCTGCAAATCTTATGAAGCAAAATCCATCCTGTCGCACAGCCCTTGTTTCCACTAATAGTATCTGTCAAGGAGAACAGGTTGCCAACCTCTGGGAGAAACTTTTCGAAGATGGAATTCAAATCAATTTCGCTCATCGCACATTCCGCTGGGATAGCGAAGCTTCATTAAAGGCCCACGTACATTGTGTTATAGTAGGATTCAGCTATCAGCAATTATTGCCTTGTTATATACATGATGGTGATAGAAGGATAGAAGCAAAGAATATTAATGCCTATCTAATAGATGCACCAAATGTATTTGTGGGGAGCAGACAACATCCACTTTTTTCTGTTCCTGAGATTGGCATTGGTAACAAGCCTATTGATGGCGGTAATTATCTTTTTGAGAAAGAAAAGATGGAGGATTTTATAAAACAAGAGCCTAACTCGGCCAAATATTTCAAACCTTGGTATGGTTCCGAAGAATTCATCCATCAGAAACCTCGATATTGTTTATGGCTTGGTAATTGTACACCAGCAGAATTACTAAAAATGCCTCATTGCTTGAGTAGAGTGGAAGCCGTGCGCGAGTTGAGATTAGCCAGTAAAAGTGAGGGTACTCGAAAGCTGGCAGACCGTCCGACACACTTCCATGTAGAAAATATGCCTAAAGGGAATTATATTATCATACCTAAAGTATCTTCTGAGAAGCGTCGTTATGTACCAATGGGGTTTATGTCACAAGATGTTCTTGCAAGCGACTTAGTTTTCCTAATACCTGATGCTTCGCTCTATCACTTCGGTATTCTTGAAAGCAATGTACATATGGCTTGGATGCGAGCTGTTTGTGGACGGCTTGAAATGCGTTACCGGTATAGCAAGGATGTTGTCTATAACAATTTTCCTTGGCCTAATCCTACAGAAGAACAGAAAGCAAAGATAGAACAGACAGCGCAAGCAATCTTGGATGCCAGAGCCAAATATCCAGATTCCAGCTTTGCTGATATGTATGGCGATAAAATGTATTTGTTCCCTGAACTGTTAGCTGCTCATCAAAATAATGACCGTGCCGTCATGCAGGCATATGGTTTCAACGTTAAGGCTATGACGGAAAGCCAATGCGTGGCCGAGTTATTTAAGTTGTATAAAGAAATGATTTCCAATAATTGTGCTTGACACATAATAGGGCGAAAGGGAATAAATAATGGGCAATTTAGATAGGACAATCATCGTAAACAGACTTGCTATTATAAAGTATCTATACAAGATTGGTATAGAACAGTCAAAGCAAGCGGGTACTTTTGCAGGGTTTTCTATTTTAACATTTCATGATTGTGCTGAAATGTTTTTATTATTGGTTTTAGAAGACAGAGGTGACCCAAGACCAAACAATGAAAAGAAAAAAGAAATTTCATTTATGGGCTATTGGGATTGTTTTAAAGAGTTAACTCTTAAAGATTCTATGAATCTCTTAAAAGAAAGACGTAGGAATATTAAGCATAAAGGCATCTTTCCATCAATGTCTGATATAGAGGAAAGCTCTATTACTATTACAAGATTCTTCAAAGAAAATACTCCTAAACTATTTAATGAAGATTTTGATACTATTTCAGTATCTGATTTAATTATATATCCCAATATTAGAGAATATGTAAATTTAGCCAAATCTTTTTTGAGTCAGAATAACTATTATGATTGCTTAGTTAATGCAAAAATTGGATTTGAAGAGTTGTTGTCAACGTATGAATCAAACAAGCGACAATGGCGTGATAGCATATTTAGTGTAGGCGAAAAAGTTGGAAATGATTATAGGAATCTCGTTACAAGCAATAAAGAGGGATCACGTTGGTTTGAACAAGTTACACATACTACAAATGATGTTCGTAATATTATAAAAGTTTCTGTTCTTGGAATTGATTACAAGAAATATGCTCTATTTGACTTTATAACTCCCAAGGTGTTAGAAACATGTGGAACTGGTAAAGACAAATATGTGTATGATTCAAAGGATAATTTTGAAAAGGCAATAACTATTACGAATCAAGATTGCCAATTCTGTATTGATTTTGTTGTTGACAGCGCATTGAAACTTCAAGAGTTTAATTTTGATATCAACAAGTATTTAGTAAGATAAAGTTAGATTATGGAATACGGAATAGTTTATCTTTTAACCAATCCTGTAATGCCAGGTCTTGTGAAGATTGGTATGACAGCACAGGAAGATATAGAAAAGAGGATGAAGGAACTCTATACGACTGGTGTTCCAGTTCCCTTTGAGTGTCAATTCGCTTGCAAGGTGAAGAAAGGCGACTGTGCCAAAATTGAGAAAGCCCTGCACATGGCGTTTGCTCCTCAGCGTATTAATGCCAACCGTGAGTTCTTCCGTATTCAGGTGGAACAGGCAAAGGCCATTCTTGAACTATTCCATCATACCGACGTGACGGAAGAAGTAAGCGACGAGATAGAAAACGACCTAACCGATGACGACAAAGCCGCATCTGTTAAGGCTCAGATTCATCGTCCACCGCTCAACTTCTACGAAATGGGAATGCAAAAGGGCGACGTGCTGACATGGAAAGATGATCCCTCGGTTTCTGTTACGATTATTTCAGAAAGAAAAGTCAGTTATGAGGGAGAAGAAACCTCTATTAGTGCACTCTCTGCTAAATTGAAAGGCTATAAAGTCAAACATATAGCCCCAGGTGCTCACTGGCTTTATAAAGAAAAACTTCTGAGTGACATCTACGACGAAACTTATCCTTTTGAAGAGTAATTATTGAATAGAGAAAGAGAGCCATGCAGATAAGGACAAAGAAATTATGGAAACTAAGATGGAAATTAATAATGGATCATAAATGGTCCTGGTTATTTTTCATCATATCGGTTATCTTATCTATTATAACATCTTTTGTAATAGGTTATTATAATGCATATAGTTTTATGTGTGACGAAAGCAAGTATGCATTTTCATTATTGTTTAACACTTTGTCTATAGGGTATTTTTCTGCATTTCTTTTTTATATCTTTCATGATTTTATACCACAATCAAACAACAAGTTAGAGGATATACAAAAGATTCTCAAATGTGAGTATGCAATATACGATTGTTCATACAGGCTAATCTATATTATGATTGAAAAACGCTCAATCGCTACACTCATTGACATATGTACAGACAAAACAACAGAGGAAGGGAAAATCGTTTTGAAGTATAAAGATGATTTCATCGAAAGGATTAAGTTCCATAGTGATTTTATCAATAAATATTTTCATCTTTTTTTTAGTTTGGATAAAGATTTCATTTCATGTGAACTGATTCATAATTTTGGGTTTGTAGATATTTACCAGATTATCTCAAAACGAATTGATAGAAAAGGTGGAAATATGACAATCCCCCTAGAAGACTTTGAAATTCTTATTAAGGATTTTGAAAATGGATTGAAATATATTAAGGAACAGCGTGACTACTTGGAACAATTTAGGTATTTGACGATTGTAGAAGATTAATTTTTGTTGGAATAATAAGATAATTTTGCAGCGTAAACAAAAAGAAATGGGAAAAAGATATGAATCAATAGAAAAGCCAGACAAGTGTCCTAAATGTGGGGCGCCTGTATATGAGATACTTTATGGATTACCAGTGGTTCCTGAAGAAGAGTATTTCAATACTTGTCATGAGCATGTTATCTATGGTGGATGTTGTATCTCGGAAGATGATCCGGAATGGCAGTGTAGCAAATGTGGAGCTGAGATATACAACGCAAAGCATATTCCATTTACAAAGAAAGATGCCTTTGCTAAGTTAGATGCTATGCTGAGTGAGGAGGACAAGAAGATAATGACAAAGGGGGATTCCTATGAATATCATTTCACGCTTGGAATGTGGATTCGAAATAACTGGATATATGAACAGAATGAAGAATATATAAAACGTTTAGCGGAAATATTTGGCGACGATTCTCTATTCTTTGAACCTGATGATTTGTCTGACAGAATCATCAAGTCATACCAACGACATCTGAGAGGATTGAAGAAAAAGATGCAGGGTTGAAAACGCCTTGCATCTTCTTTCTTATCTGAACTTCGCAGAAAATCAGATTGCAACGCCACACTCTAACCTTAGTTAGAGAACCGGAACCAATTTTGTACAAAACGACACTATAATTACAGGAAATAATGATTGTCCAATTGGTCTCATATAAATCAACGTTGCGTGATGGAAGAGGGATGATGTAAAAAGTTGCTCAAAAATTTGGAACTTTCAAAATTAGTTTGTACCTTTGCACCCAGATGAGAGTTGCATATAGGCGCGATGACATCAAGCTCCGCAACCGTCGATTTTTATAAAGCCGTTGGTCGAGTACCTACGGCTTTAATTCATTTATGATGAATTCTATTTCTCGACGAGTCTGCTCCTTGGCATTTACAACAAAATGATCAGAAGAACCGACCCCATGATCCCTGAGAACACAAACACGAGTGTCTACCCAATTGCCATATACACAAAGAGAACCGTCCCCTTTGTGTACCTAGACTTTTCTATTTGAACAGTTTGTTCTTTGCCTTGGCGTCTTTTTGACGTTTGTCAAATTGGCCGAACGCCTTTGTCAGGCTTTCATAAAAAGCATCGATTTCATCTGTTGGTATGGCAATACGGATTCCGCCAGGATTATAGGTTTCAAGCTCTTTGGTAGTGCTTGTACCAACATGCGAACCAACAACGGTTGCGGTAACAAGGCTTTTGCCTGTCTGAACTTTAAAGTCGGAGTTAGTATAGGACACATGCATCACAAGAAAGGTAGCGCCGTCCTTGTTTACCTGGAAATAGGCATCGGTAGAACAATTTGTCATACTCATCATGCTATTATCATAGTATTTCCATATCGTTGTTCCGCCACAGTCAAACTGCAAATAGCGTACATCTATCGGTTTATGCAGCAATGGGGTTAGCTGCTTCCAAAAGTTTGTCACGTTTTCCTTTTGAGCCGTTTCCGCCCATTCTTTGGCTTTCTTTCCGTACTTTTTAAGCAATTTGATAAATGATTCCACTGAGCCTTCTTTCATGCCAATTTTCGGATTGGTGTAGCCGCTCTTCATGCAATATCCGTTAAACACCATCAAATCTCCTCGGTCGGAATCAACGACACTGAAACTTTGCTGACACGAAACGGCATCATAATCACCGCTGTTGCTTGCAACGGTTTCCTCTTTTACGTTTTCGTTTTGAGCAAAGACGTTAGAACCGCATAGGGCAAGTAAAGTTGCTATAATAACTATTACCTTCATTTGCGAAGCACCTCTTTTCGTTTTAGTACCATGCTTACCGATTCCCCATTCGTCAAGAATCATCAATAATGTTTTATTTACCATAGTCATTTTACTTATTTATAGTTATATTTTATGTTTTTATGTGTGCAAAGATACTGAATTATTTATTATCTTCCAAAAAATTGGTGATATTTATTTGTGCAAAACAAAAACCATAAAGCTTAATATTACAATATTTTTATAATAATATAGGTATCAGGAAAAGAATGAAGAATGGCACGAGCGGCTCGAATATTACTGGTTAACTCCCGCTGATCTGCTTGTATGCTTATGAGCAATCGCTCACCATATATCTCGTCTTGTACGTAGTCATTGTTCTCTAACATAATGCAAAGGTAGTTGTTTTTCATGATATAGACAAATCTTTTATGTAGAAATTGAGAGTTATTTTTGGTATTTCTCTCGATTTTCATTACCTTTCACCCTTGGTGAAGGTGTTTTTGCTCGAAAATAAAAAGAAAAAAATTATTTCCTTTTGTATTTTCCTCGCTTATTATTACCTTTGCAATCAAAATTAAGACATTGTGGAAAAAATAAGAGCTTAGACAGCTTTCTCGATATACTTAAGGCCCGCTAATCCTAAGGTACTAACGCGAGTAGAATGTCTGCTAGCTCACGTCACGGAGACGTGGGCATTTGCAGTATCATGACGTGAAAGTACCTCTTATGGAAGGGGTCTGTTTGACCCGACGCAAGGAAACCTACGCTTGCAGTAGCCTGGGTTTCCGAAATGAGAACACAAACACGAGTGTCAACACAAACTGCAAGAAAGGAGGGATGAGACTATGGCGAAACTAAGTCAACTCCTGACGTTGGAGTGTATGCTGGATGCGTACGACAGCTTGAACATCAAGGATTCATGGATTATTGAAAGACAAGGTGTATGTGTCGTAGAACTGTTGGACATCATAAACCCAAAACTGAAAAGACTTGTAACCAGCAAGACGCGATTAAGTTGCAGAAACGTACTGGTGGCCAACTTCGAAACCATGACAAAGGCGGCTCACTGGCTGAAAAGCAAACTATTTGTTGACTTGCCCGAAGCGTTGGGAAAGACATTGAGAGAGAAGATATTACAAATGGTGGATTTGCTGAAAGCACTGATGGTAAAGATTATAGATGTGGATGAATTTGCTAAGGAATTCTTTGAGAGGCTGAAAAGCATATACCTGAAGAAAAAACACACTTCTGACTATGAGCTATGGAAAGCACGACAATCCAAAATAACGATTAAAAGACTGGTAAGATACCAAGTGGACTTAACGGCTGACATGTTGTCAAGTGGTATCCTGAAGTATGTAGAGGCGCCGAATGGCGAAGAGATTCAGGATGTAGATAAGGATAAGCTGGCGTTGAAACTGACTGATAAAAGCAAGATTACCGAGGCTTTCATCAATGAGTGTGCCAAGCTGCGCCGCTATTCGCATTGGGAGGGCGACAGGTTTGTGATTGACTACCATCTAATAAGGAAATACCTGTACTGCATCTTTGGCAAACTGAGCAGTCATCAGCATATCAAGATGTTTGAATATGATATCCAAATGAAGCAGATTCATGAGGATATAGAACGGCTGAGGAAGGAGAAAGGACTCATAGAGGAAAAGACGGAAAAGGAAAAGAAGTTGAAGGAAGAACGATTCCATTTCATTCATCCTGAGATTGAGGACGAAGAAGCGTGGCGTATTCATAATGCAATAAAACGATTGGTGGTCTACCAGAAAGTGCCGGAGATATGTGCTTATATGAAGGAGCAAAAGCTGAAGGGAAAGGTAATGCTGCCGTCGATTTCAAGCGTCATGTATAGTGAATTGGTTAGAATGGGGATGCCTACAGGTGATGGATATACGGAAAAGCATTTTACTAATTACTATATGAAATAGTCTATCTACGGTATCGTAGACTGTCAATAAGCATCAGAACGTAATATTCTGATGCTTTTTTTATGCCTTGTTGTAAGGAAGCAACGGGAAATGACGGGAGATGACGGGAAATGACGGGAGATGACGGGAATGTACGGGAAGGCCATTTCCAAAGCCATTCCCCCCTAAAGAATAGTAGCTAAATTTGCACCCAGAAAACAAATCAGCGCCCCAGCGGGGCTGAATAACAAATAAGTAACAACAAATAAATAAAAATAAAAGTATGAAACAACAGAAGAATTTTTCGACGGTGCGCAAATGCACCAAGGGTGTAAAGGTGAAGCATGAAAACCTGTTGCCCGAACATCAGCTGACTCGTTTGGCTGAACGTGAATTGATGAGCCTGCAAGGCGTGGTGAGTATGGAACTGTATGGTATATTGTCGTACCACGTGCGGGGCTTCGACGAGGAGATGCAGATCACGATGGCCGAGAACCTGGTGGACTTTGCCAAACAGCATGTGGC
>JAEEGK010032024.1_pt1 | contig 10319 bp, 7 predicted proteins | sample 8958771 | NCBI WGS metagenome assembly JAEEGK01 (sample SAMN16246547, study PRJNA631951) | gut metagenome | biome: gut microbiome; feature: rumen; material: SC-attached | host: Bos | place: Iran: Karaj | collected 2018-10 | reverse complement strand
TTATGGTTGTCCGCTCGAAGAGCGGTTGGCGATTGCCAGCCCTCATTGTTATGGTTTTCCAATTACTTTCGTGGTAACTTTTCCGTCAGCAGTCGTTGTACGCTTGACATACACGCCACTTGAAGCAGGCTGCATCAACTGTTCGCCAGCCAAGTTAAAGAATTCCGTCTTGGCGGCAGCGCAGTTATCAGATACTTTATCGACAGTTGTGGCTGTGGCTACCTTCAGCAGTCCCTTGGTATAGAGTTCTGTGGTGTCCCACGTCTGACCATTGCCTGGTGTGGCAGGGATAATCTCGTTGAACTTTCCTGTTACCGTTCCTGTGAAAGCTTGAATTTTGTCACCGTCAACATAATCCTTGTCCATCATGGCATCATTCAACTGAAGCTTGGCATTGGTGCCCAGTTTCAGCCCACCGCTGAACGTCAGCCCCTTGTCTGTTGCCAGCGTATCGCCAACCATCAGCGTACCATTGACAGTGACGGCTGCAGCCAGCTTGCCCTTGCCTGCCAAAATAGCCCCAGCGGCTACTGTAACGGCTCCCGTGCCGCTGTGCGTGCCGTTGACGATGAGTGTGCCATTCTGCACCTGGGTAGTGCCGCTGTAGGTGTTCTTGCCTGTCAGACGCCAGTCGCCAGTACCCTGCTTCACGATGCTGGTCTTGCCAGGATGCGAATGTGCCTGGTCGTAGTCGTCGATAATACCCATAAAAGTCTCATCGGTATTAGCAGAGCCTACCACCCATGTACCCTCGCCCTTTGCCTTCACATTGAAACCAGAAAGGGCTGTAGTAGAGGCACCGGAAAGTCCGCCAAGATAGAAGGTCGACTGGTTCTTGCCACCAACGAGCGAGGCCGTTCCCTTCAGCTCAACAGTAGCGTTTTTCACGCCTGTGCCGTTGCGAACGGCAAACTGGCTCTGGTTGGCCTTTCCTGTACCATTAATAATAAGATGGCCATTGAATCCGTCCCAGTTGCCTTCAATATACTCACGCACGTAATGAACATTCCAGATGAGTGTCCCTGATCCCGACACCCTGCACTTATTGGTGTTCCACAGGTCAAAATCTGTGGTCGAAGTCGTACCAGCCTCGGCTACGATGGGGAAGTTATAGGTAACGCTGGCCTCGTTCTTGCCAACGGTAGTGAACTTTCCGCCTTGCAGCACCAGTTTTGTGGCCTTACCGATGCCTGCATCAGAGACTGTTTTATTGGCCAGTTTCACTTCACCTCCTTTAAGGACGAGGTCTCCGTCGTATTTGAAGAAGTTGGCCGTGTTGACAAGCACCTGCCCTTCGCCTCCAATCTGCATGTTGCCCTGCCCTTCTATGCTTCCGTTCATCGTGACGACGGCACCTTTTTTGGCAATGTTCAGTTCTGTGTCGTCATATAGCATAGCCGAACGGTTGGTAGATGTCGATCCGCCTGTATATTTGTACGTACCGCCAGCCATCACCCAGTTCTGCGAGAACTCCTGACTCATGCCCAGTCCACTGGCCACTCCGCCATTCTTCAAGGTAGAGAACTCATAGGTACCCTGATGCAGCACAGTGGCTCCTTCGTATTGCTGGTCGCTTTGCACGGTGAGGGTGCCTACGCCTGTCTTGTTCATTGAAGCAGAGCCGCTGATGCAGCCAGCACCATTGAGCGTAACATTGGCATCGGAGCGCACTACAACAGCGTTATACGGCGTTGCCTCATCCAGCGTGAAGGTCTCGTCGCTGGCTGGTGCTATGAGCCACTCGCCATCGCCGGTACCCGTAAACGTCTCGGCATCGATGATGTCAACCTGTTCCGGTCGTGTCTTGACAGTCACTTCCGCGGTATAATCCGACTTCTGGTCGCCCTGGAATGCACAGACACGTACCACATAAGCCATAGCTGGTTTCAGCGAAGGGTCGCTGATGGTAAACGAGGTCACATTGGCTGCCGTACGTCCTATTTCCACGAAACTGCCGTCTTTTTTCATTTCCACCACGAAACCTTCCTCATTGTCGCTGAAGTCAGCCCAAGAGAGTGTCAGGCTGTTCGTAGTAGAACTGGAAAGTTCCAGCAGCAACGGTGTACGAAGGAAGAACTGGCGGTCGTCCTTGGTTATCGAGTTGATATAGTTCTCGATATTGGCATAGCCGTTTGGGGCAATCGTCATAGCATCATCTTTCTGGGGATCAGTGCCATTGGCCTCCTCCCAGGCATCGGGCATACCGTCGCCGTCGGTGTCGGCGCGTTTTGTGCCTCCAAACATCTTCCACGTCGTAGGTACGCCGATAGGCAGTTCGTTCTCGTTGGTAATGAGTTTGCCTTTCTTGCCGAACGACAGCACCTCGTCCACCATGTAGCAGTCGGCAATGTCGCGGTAAGGCAGCGATGCTCCCACCTCGGGCAGCAGTTTCTCTACCAGGTCTTGGGCTGCCCACTTCTCCAGTTGCGGGTAGTCGTAGGGTGCAGCCTGGCGGTCGCCTCCTCCATCGCCCGTAAATTCCTTGGGGTTATAGACTCCGTCTCGATTGGAGTCCTGCCAGTTGTCAGCACCATAGAAGTGGAAGTTGGCATTGCCGCCCGTCAGCCCATCGCCTCCAACGGCAGGACCGTTGATAAAGAGGTTCGACTCGATGTTGGCAAAGCTGTCACCAGCAGAGTCTCCACCCATATTATAGGCAGCGTTTTTCCAGTTATAGACCAGACAGTTGACGTATTGGTTGACGCCTTTCACCTTGAAGTTACGCGTAGAGTTGTCGACCATCAAGATGCGGTAGAGCGTGATGTTATCAGCCTGCATCAGTCCTCCTGCCGAGTGGGTCATCAAGCCCTGTCCCACGATGCTGTTCTGCAGGGTGATGTTCTTCGGTGCCGAGCCTTTGTTGTCCCAGTTGATGGAGAAGTTCTCGTCCTGTCCCCAGGCAAACGAGCAATGGTCGAAAATCATGTTCTGACCATTGGCCACTCCAGCGCAATCCTTGTCCTTCGTGCCCACGGCTCCCATGCGGAAGCGCATATAGCGCACAATGATGTTGTTGGCACCTGAGAACGACACACCATCGCCATACACCGTCACTCCCTCGCCAGGAGCCGTCTGTCCGGCCACGTAGAGGTTGCTGGCAAACGATATGCGCGAGTTGATGCGGATAACTCCCGACACGTCGAACACCACAATGCGGTTGGGCTTGCTCACGGCATCGCGCAAGGAGCCGGAACCAGAGTCGTTAAGGTTGGTTACATGATAGACGCTGCCCGTGCGGCCGCCTGTAGCGAAGCGCCCCCATCCTTCAGCGCCGGGGAAGGCCACCAGGTTGGCAGCCTGCAGCCCCATGCTGCTTATTGCCAGCGTGAGGCTCATGATTAGTTTCGTAGTAGTTTTCATCTTAAATATCAAATAGCCCCAATGATTTCCTGCACCGACTTGCAGCCGTGGCTGTCGAGCCAGTTGTTCAGCCCGTCGCGCACCTTGATGGTCACAGCAGGGTCGACAAAGTTAGCCGTACCTATTTCTATAGCCGTAGCACCGCACATGAGGAACTCCACGGCATCCTCGGCGGTCATGATGCCACCCAGGCCTACGACGGGAATCTTCACCGCCTTTGCCACCTGGTAGACCATGCGCAGGGCCACGGGTTTTACTGCAGGCCCCGACAGTCCGCCCGTACCAATGGAGAGCACGCGCTGGCGCTTCTCAATATCGACGGCCATGCCCATCAGCGTGTTGATGAGCGACACCGAATCGGCACCCTCACCCTCTACCGCACGGGCTATCTCGGCAATATCGGTTACGTTGGGCGACAACTTCACAATCAGCGTCTTGTTGTAGCGCTCGCGCACGGCACGCACTACAGAGGCTGCTCCCTTCGTCGTCACGCCAAAAGCCATGCCCCCGTCTTTCACGTTCGGGCACGATATGTTCAGCTCGATGGCGGGAATGCCGTCCAACTCATCCACACGCGCTGCACACTCGGCATAGTCCTCGGGCGACGAGCCGCTGACGTTGACGATAAACGTGCCACCCGTAGGCAGCAGCTGTGGATAGATATGCTGGCAGAAGTAGTCGACGCCCTTGTTCTGCAGGCCCACGCAGTTGAGCATGCCCCCGCAGGTCTCAGCCATGCGCGGATAGTCGTTACCCTCGCGCGCCTTGAGCGTAGTACCCTTCACGATAATGCCTCCGATTTCATCCAGCGGCACGAAATCCTGAAACTCCAGCCCGTAGCCAAACGTACCCGAGGCTGTCATCACGGGATTCTTCAGCCGCAGGTTTCCTATGTTCACATTTAAAGTTGCCATAACAGTTTCTTGATATTAAACACTGGGCCTTCCTTGCACACGCAGAGGTTGCCTTCCGTTGTTTTCTCTACACAACACAGGCAGGCTCCCAAACCGCATGCCATCATGTTCTCCAGCGACGCCTCGCACTCTATGCCCTGCTGGTAGGCAAACCTTGCCACAGCTTTCATCATGGGCGTAGGGCCGCACGTCTGAATGAGCGGGAAACGCTCCTTCTGCAGTATGCTGTGCTGTGTCACGAAGCCACGCTCGCCAGCCGAACCGTCCTCGGTGGTCACATACACCTCGCCATACTTGCGGAACTCATCGAGCAGCAGCAAGTCCTTTGCCGTACGCGCTCCCAGCAGGAACGCAGGCTCGCAACCAGCACGTCGCAGGCTGCAGCCCTGATACAGCAGCGGGGCAACACCCACGCCACCACCTACCAGCAGCACACGACTGCCACCGTCCTTCGACTGCGAGAAAACACCTGCAGAAGACTGCGACAAGTTCTCTCGCGAAGGCTGCGAGAAACCGTTGCCCAATGGGCCGACCACGTTCACCAAGTCGCCCTTCTGAAGCGAGGCCATCCACTGTGTGCCCTTGCCCACTATAGCGACCAGGAGCCACAGCTCATTGGTTTCCTCATCAACGAAGTTCACGGAGATAGGACGCCTCAGCAACGGTGCACCAGCGCCATCAATACGTATCTCGACAAACTGTCCCGGAGCCATCAGCGGCAACTGCTCGTCCTGTGTCAAGCGAAGCAGCACATAACGCTCATGTAGCCGTTCTATGGCACTGACACGAAGGTCGAGCACACTCTTTTTCAACTCATTCATACACCTTAATCTAATTTAGGCTGCAAAATTACATATTTCCCGCTAATTTCCCAAACCTTTTCTCATAATTTTGCGTTCATCCCGTTTTGGCAAGGACTGGTAGTTGGCATAAGTCGGGAATTATCGTGCTGAAACAGTTCAAAACTGCCGTTCAAAACGTTGCTGGATGCCGTTCAAAAGGTGACAAAGTGCCGTCCAAAACGTTGCTGGATGCCGTTCAAAAGATAAAACAACGCCAATGTTTGTTAAAACAAAGACAATGTTTATTAAAACAAAGGCTTTGTTTGATAAATCAAAGGCTTTGTTTTGTGTTTTTCAAACCTTTTGCTTATCTTTGTGGCTGAAAGAACATGCGAACTAAAACGTAACGACTATGAATATTGGAGACAAGGCGCCCGAGATTCTGGGCAAGGACGAACAGGGACGGGACATCCGTCTGAGTGATTACAAGGGACGTAAACTGGTGCTGTATTTCTATCCGAAGGATAATACCAGTGGGTGTACGGCTGAGGCTTGCAGTCTGAGAGACCATTATACAGAACTGCAAGGTGCAGGATATGAAGTGGTGGGAGTGAGCAAGGACTCTGCAGCTTCGCATGTGAAGTTCAAGGAGAAGCACGAACTGCCTTTCCCGCTGATTGCCGACATCGACAAGTCGCTGTTGCAGGCGATGGGCGCTTGGGGCGAGAAGGTGATGTACGGCAAGAAGACCGAAGGCACCATCCGCACCACCTTTATTATTAATGAGGAGGGCATCATAGAGCAGATATTTGCAGGCAAACAGGTGAAGACCAAAGAACACGCTGAGCAGATATTACAATTGTAACTTAATGAATGATATGATGTAACGATAACTATCATCTAAAGAATAACAGACAATGAAGAAACTATTATTATCCATTGCAGCTATGACAGCTATTACCACAGCTTCAGCACAAAAAATATTGGTTCTTTACTATTCAGAAACAGGTACGACAAAAACGGTTGCCCAGGAATTGCAGAAGCAGACAGGCGCCGATATCGAGAGTATCGAGGCCGTTGAGCCTTATACGGGCAATTTCCAAGAAACTATTCAGCGTGGACAGCGTGAGATGCAGAGCGGAAAGATGCCCGCCCTGAAACCACTCACGAAGAAGGTGCAAGACTACGACATCATCTTCCTGGGTTATCCAATTTGGTTTGGTACCTATGCCAATCCCATCGCCACCCTGGTTCAGGAGCAAGATTTTGCAGGCAAGCGCATTGTTCCCTTCTGCTCTTTCGGCAGTGGTGGACTGAATACTTCGAGCGATGCTCTTCGCAAAGCGCTTCCTAAGGCAAAGATAGAGAAAGGTTATGGTGTCCGTACGGCTCGTGTAGCAGTCGCTGCTAAGGAGCTCGATAGATTCTTGAAGGAAAATGGATATAAGAAAGGTAAGGTAAAGAAGTTGCCCGATTATTCTGCCCAACAGCCCGTTACCGACGCAGAACGTGCTATCTTCGATGCAGCTTGCTCTAATTATCAGTTCCCTTTGGGTACACCACAGACTTTCGGCAAACGTGCTACCCCCGATGGCACTGACTATAAGTTTACCGTAACGGGACGTGGAATGGATGGCAAGGAATCTTCTTCCATCATCTATGTCACTGTAGGCAAAGGTGCTGATGCCAAACCCGAGTTTACACAAGTGGTTCGCTGATAATAGATGGATTTAAACGAACTGATAACGGTTGTAAACGATGCGGTGTGGGGCTACGTGCTCATCTTCGCACTGGTGGGGTGTGGTCTGTGGTTCACATGGCGCACCCACTTCATGCAATTCCGCATGATAGGTGAGATGTTTCGAGTGCTGACAGACTCGGCAGTCGACTCCTTGGAATCGCATGTCGGAGAAATGAATACCCAACAACGTCGCATCTCTTCGTTTCAAGCCTTTGCAGTCAGTGTCGCTACCCGTGTTGGAACGGGCAATCTGGCTGGCGTTGCTTCCGCCATAGCCATAGGCGGTCCTGGAGCCGTGTTCTGGATGTGGATGATTGCGCTGGTGGGCTCAGCAACAGCTTTCGTTGAGTCAACACTAGCACAACTGTTTAAACAAAAACACAAGGACTCGTATATCGGCGGTCCTGCCTATTACATCCAGCGCGGTCTGCACCAGCGTTGGCTTGCCATCACGTTTGCCGTGTTGATCACTTGTCAGTTCGGACTCTCCAATAACTCCATTCAGGCCAATACCATCTGTGGTGCCATGCAAGAAGCCTTCGGCTGGTCGCCCGTATGGGTGGGTGCTGCCTTGGCAGCCTTAGGACTCATCATTGTCTTTGGTGGCATCCAGCGCATTGCAATGGTTTGTGGTGTGTTGGTGCCCATCATGGCCATTGGCTACTTGGTGTTAGCCATCATCGTTGTCGTGATGAACATCGAGCTGATACCCCATGTTTTCAAAGTCATCGTGCTCGACGCCTTTGGTATTGAACAGATAGCCGGAGGCGGAATAGGAGTCACAATCATGTATGGGGTGAAGCGAGGCTTGTTCTCTAATGAGGCAGGCGAGGGTAGTGCCCCCAATGTGGCTGCTACGGCAACGGTAACTCATCCTGTTAAACAAGGACTTATCCAGGCGTTAGGCGTCTTTACCGATACACTGCTGGTTTGTTCATGCACAGCCTTTATCATCCTCATCAGCGGCCTTTATAATGTGCCTGAACTCAATGGTATTGCCTTGACGCAGTCGGCTTTGCAGTCTGAGATTGGTTCGGCAGGTCCTGTGTTTATAGCCATTGCCATTCTGCTCTTTGCCTTCTCCAGCATCATTGGCAACTATTATTATGGTGAGGCCAACATCCGTTTTATCACCCCCAATACGAAGGTAATGACCGCTTATCGCATCTTCTCAGCAGGTGTGATGGTGATGTTTGGTGCACTCGCCAGCTTTGAACTTGTCTGGAACATCGTCGATTTCTTCATGGCCTTCCTGACCGCCTGCAACCTAATTGCCATCGTGCTCTTAGGACGTTATGCCTTCCGTTTGCTCGACGACTATCGCAGTCAGAAGCGACGTGGCATCAAGGAGCCCACGTTCCATCGCAGTCAACTGCCAGAATTGGAAAACGAATTGGAGTGTTGGGAATAACAATTTTGGCTTTTACTCCACCCTTATGCACATCATGGTGAGGTCATCATTCGGTTCGGCCCCATTGCGATGCTCCTTCACTTCCGCAGCAAGGGTCTCTATCACTTGCTGTGACGATTCGAAGTGTGTGTTACGCAGAATGCCGAGCAGACGCTCATTACCAAACTGTTTCAGTTGACGGTTTTCTGCTTCGTTAAGTCCGTCAGTATAGATAAACAAGGGGCGCCCTTTGATGGATTCAATTTCTTCACCGATATACTGCAGTCCTGCCCATAGTCCGAAGGGTGCGTTCGACTCCATCTTCAGGAAGTCGCCATGCGATGGTGTGCCTCCGATGACAGGTGGGTTATGGCCTGCATTGCAGAATGACAAGTGTCCGCTCTTCAGGTCAAGGAGTCCGAGGAAGAAAGTCACGAATACTCCGTTTTCATTATCTTCACCAGAAAGTGCGTCGTTCATCTGAGTACAAATCTCTGCAGGCTGCAATCCTTGCTTGGCCAGGGTTAGGAACAATCGCGTAGCCTGTGCCATAAATAGTGAAGCAGGCACTCCCTTTCCACTCACGTCGCCCACACAGAAGTAGAGCTGGTCTTCATTGATTACATATCCGTAGAGGTCGCCACCCACCTCACGTGCCGGAGCCATAAAGGCATACATATCCAATCCTTTACGATTGGGGAATGTGCTGGGCACCATCGACATCTGAATGTCGCGGGCAATGCGTAGCTCACTCTCTATACGCTCCTGTTCCGCTTTCATCTTCGCCAGTCTGCGGGTAGCCAGCAATCTCAGCCAGATAAAGATGACGATGGCTACCAAGACGATGGCTCCGATGATAATCATCAGGTACAGTCTTTGGCGTTCGTTCTGCATACGTTCGCGCTCTGCCTGCATCTTCAGCTCGTCCACCTCAAAGCGCTTGTTCAGTTCGTTCAACTGCTGACGCGTCTCTTCCTGGGTTAGCGAGTCCACTATCTCATAATGCTGGTTCTGATAGTCAAAAGCCTCTTTCCATCGTCCCAGATTCGACAGGATGACGGCACGTTTCTTCAATATTTCAGCATAGGCGTTAATATCCAGTTCTTTGCCTGTTTCCAGTTGTTGGTCGTTCAGCTTTAGCGCCTCGGCATAGTTCTTGCGCTCAATGGCCAGCTGGGTGCGGTAGCCATTCACCTCGTTACGTGTCACCTTCGACCATCCTGTATTGTTCAGGTGCATCACCACAGAATCCACATGGGCTGCAGCCTTGTCAAAGTCCTTTTTCTGTAAGTAGTAGTTGTAGCATGAATGGTGGTAGTAGTATAACCAGTTATCGAATTGTATGGGAGCGATGGTACTATCCTGGCGACACTCGTCAAGATAGGTCTTCCACCCTTCGAGCGTCTTGTGCATTTTCTCCATGTCCTTCAGTTTCTTCAGTTCATAGAGGTAGTAAGGATAAATACTGTTCTTCAGGAAGGCTTTTGCATCGGCAGGATAGTTGGCTAGGGCGCGCTCGAAACTGTTTGCTGCCAGTTGGGGGTTCAGCTGTCCGTCATATACCAGTCCTTTGATGAATTCAGCAACCGTCATTCCATATTTGTTGCCTCGCTTTGTAGCGTCGTCATGTATCTGCTGTGCCTCCTTGATGGCTTTGGCGTGTTCACCGCTGAAGTTGTATTCCTCAGCCAACAGCATCCATGTGTCGTAAAAGTCGGTCCAGAGCTCGTGCTCGCGACAGAAGTCCAGCACCTCAGGCACCTTCATCACCAGGCTGTCGTGGATGTTGTTGTTATAGTAATACGCCAGCACCTTATATTGCAGTTGTGCCTCTTTGGCCCATTTCTTGTTGGCTTTCTCAAGAGTGTTGTTTTCTGTTGCATTATCAGCATCATTACCGCTGCGAGTACTGCAAGCAGCTATCAGTGTTACCAAAAAGAGGACGATGAGGTAGTTGGACTTCTTCATATTACTTTCTTTAGATTGCGTGCAAAGTTACGAATAAGCGAGTAAAAAACCAAATATTATTTGTTTATTTGCTCATATCATCGTATCTTTGTGCGTGAAAATGGATATGGATAGAACGAAGGACATATATCGGGTGACATTGGTAGGCAGCGTGATAAACGTTG
>JAEEGK010032017.1_pt1 | contig 10320 bp, 10 predicted proteins | sample 8958771 | NCBI WGS metagenome assembly JAEEGK01 (sample SAMN16246547, study PRJNA631951) | gut metagenome | biome: gut microbiome; feature: rumen; material: SC-attached | host: Bos | place: Iran: Karaj | collected 2018-10 | reverse complement strand
TATTTCTTATGATTTTAGTTGGAAGCGTGTGGAAAAAACTATTACATATTTCATTTACAATTTTTTCTGTCATTTTTCTAAATTACCAGCCCAGTGGGCTGTGCGTATAACCTTTGTTATGGCAATTATATTTCTTATACAAAATTAGATTTCATAAATATTTATTTTATGAAATTTTCTGTACAAATTTTTGAAGCTTACACTTCTATTATTATATTTTTCCTAAGCGGCGTAAAGCCGCGTACTAAACTGCTATTTTGGTTCTCTTTAAAGTTCAATTTCATTGAAAATCAGTGAATTGTTTTTGCTTTCATTTCTGAAATACAAGTATCACTGTATTTGGTACCTTTATAAACAGATTTAATCTCAACTTTTAAGTACAACTCAAAAAATCTATAATCGTCATCCGTTCTATACTTTTCTGGCAAGTCAAAAGTAAACTCAAAGCTGGAATAATTTATATAAATTGGATTAAAGATAATCTCATCGGAAAATGTAACTGTCTTTTCAAAAACTAAATCAGGGTTTGCAGTAAGATGAGCTGAGTTCATTCCTACTGTGTATGGAACAGCGTAAATTGAAATTTCGGCTTCTTTTACACGATTGTTCTTTTTGTACAAATCTTCACTTGCCTGATATCCGTTGTTGACTGTGAACTCCACGGTTATTGAGTCAGTCTTTCCTTCTTTATATTTCCATATGGCATCTTCCATATTTTCATCTTCTTCGTCTTTTACAGGGATAATAACCCATTCATTTATTCCGTCATCAGGTTTTCCTTCAACCCACGCTGTTGAACAGTCATTATCACTGATTTTTGTGATTTCATATTTATCTGCCGGCTTATTATCTTCGACTAATGCAGAACTTCTTCCGTCTTCCCATACAAAAGAATCTCCGTACATATTTATATTGAACGAAACAATTTTTTCTATTGCCTTTGCAAGTTCATTTCTTTCAAATTCGTGTGAATAGACAAAAAAAACATTTGTTAATACTAATAATAATCCTAAAAGTTTTTTCATTTTTCCTTCCCCAAAAAGCAGGCCAGTGCGGGTGTCAGCATAACAAGTATTCTCCCTATCCATAGTAAGAGATTTATAATGCAGAAATGTGTTAGTATAATCTTAGGGTGGAAAAGGTTTTCTTATTATACCATGCTATTCTTCAAACGCAAATATTTTTATACGGAATCGGAGAATCCTGATGTTACGGAGTTTGTTTCACTGATGTGTGGATGAAGCTGAAGCGAGGGGGCGGCTGCCACCTTCAAATCCACTTTACTTTTCGTCGTCGAGGAGGGTGGTGGCTGCTGCTTTGTTCGAAGTGTAAATGTCGAAACTCTTCCTTTTTATAAAACTTCTTGTTTTTCCAATATGAAAAGATTATCTCATAATATTTTATTCTATATCTAAATATTTACCATAGACCCAGCCAACAGGATAAGTTCCACTTTCTACTTTATACCAGTACCAGCTTTCACCGTCTATTTCATATGGTTCTTCTGTTTGGTCAAGTATTTTGACTTTATTACCTTCATAAAAATATGAAAGAGTCTGACAATTTAAATTTGGCTCAGAACGTAATCTAACCTTAAAATCATTGACTGTTGCGTTATATAGAATATCAAAAATGATTAATGCACTTAAACCTTCTGAATTATAATTATCTAAAATAATGGCTACCTTATTCTTTTTTTGATTAACATAATATTTATCTTTCACTGTATAAACAGCATTAAGTTTCATTCTTCTGTCTCTTGATTCTTCTGTATAAAAATTTTTTTCGCTTAATGAATTATAAAAACTACGAGGATAATATTCTTCATGATTTAATTTCCATTGATTAAAATTGAAAATATTTTCATTGTTTTTATTTGATATATAAAAAAATAGTGGTTCTGGATAATAATCTATTTGAGGAGGTTGTGGTACTGAATCTGCGTAAGCTATTAATTCATTAGATATATTCAGCGTAAAATCGTATTTTAGTAAGGATGAAAATTCTAAACACTGTTTTTTATACTTTATAAATAAAGACTCGCCTATTTCTTCAATATTGTTTTCATAATCAATAATAAAATAGCGATATCCATCAAAATAATAACCTTTAACTAATAAATCATTATCTGTAGTGTAAAATAACTCTATAACAGTACTGGTAGAGAAATTTTGTTTATTATATCCCCCAAATATTTTACTTGTTTTGACTTCTAGAGAAAAACAAAAAAATGAACAAAAAAATAAAATTACACTAAAAACTATTTTTTTCATTCTCTATTCCAATCAGACCGGTGGCCTGTCGCCAATTCCGGGGTGTTGCGGGGCAAAAGTGAATAAGTTCTTGCCCCACAGAAAGGGTAGCCCGCAACCGTGTGTGGGCGTCCACATAACGACTGGTCGTATCGCAAGCAGCTTGACTGCATGTCGGCTACTAACCTTTGTTATGTGATTAATTTACTCAATCATCAATTTGATATTATCAACAACAGTATTAATTTCTTCTTCTGTTGCTTTTTCTATAAAGTCGCAGTTTCTTTGAGTCCAATCGAGATTTTTTACCTGGTCGCTCAAAATACAACCGTTGATAGAATGATTTTCTAGGACAATTTCAAAAGGATAACCTTTAATATGACTTGTAATAGGACAGAACAAAGCAAGTCCGATTTTCTTATTGTATATTTTCTGAGAAACGCAAATTGCGGGACGTCGACCTTTTTGTTCATGCCCGGCTTGTGGATCGAAGTCAAGCCAAACCAGGTCGCCTTTTTCTGGAACATAATTTGATTTTACCATTCTTCTTTACCTACCGCATAACCTGTTGAAATTTCTGAATGAATGTTGTCGGCAGTTACCATAGCCATCATATCATCAAGCGATTTTTTCTGAGGAAGAATGATCATTTTTCCCTTTTCGGCAATCACTTCGATTTTGCTGCCGTTTCTAACATTGTTGTCTTTTGCCCAAAGAGAAGGAATTCTAAAACCGAGGCTGTTGCCCCATTTCTGAACTACTGCCTGCATAACGCACCTCCACGCTTTAGTATATACAATGTATATTCTATTTTGTCAAGAAAAATGTACAAAAAAAATTCCTAAAAATTTTGTATCTTCTACATCATCATGAAGCTTATGCACATGTTCAAGTTTATATACTTTCATTCTTTTTCCAAAAGCGCCTCAAGTAGCGGGCATCCGCATAACAACTGGTTGTACCGCAGCGGACTCGCTCGAAGCTACGCTGCGAATAGACCCGCTGTCGGCTATGATGCGCCAGTCGCGTAAGCGACGACTTAAATAATTTCCTCTCATGCAAACGACCGAAGGTCGTAACCTTTGTTATGCCTTATTTCTTTAAAATACATTCCATTACTCGCAATCCTCAAAAAGTTCTTTTGCACTAGAGTACGATTTCACGCTTGAATCTTTGCTGATTCTGCGAGCTTCTTCAATTGCCGCAAGAGTTTCTTCTGAAAAATTGTACTTTGGAGGAACAATATCAAAAGGAATTCTCTGCTGATTTATGGACTGGCGCAAAAAAAGCCTGATTGCCGTAGTGATATCCAATCCTAATGAATTAAAAAGAGACTCTGCTTCCAATTTTGTTTCTGTATCTACTCTTGTCTGTAAAACTGCTGTAGCCATAATATACCTCAATTAAAGTTTTATCTAGTACAAATATAATACAAATACAATATGTTTGCAACGAAAAAAACAGGCATTTTTATGACTCCGCAACATTTTACGAAAAAAAGCAAGCCGCACATGGACGTGCGGCCAATCAATTAGAGAACATCAATCTATGCCAAACGAATAAAGGCACAGCGGGCAGATTGCATCATCGCGCACACAGTTCATTGCAAAGCAACCCGGTGACTCGGATTTGAGCAAAGAGCCGAAGAGATAGTTGTGGGATTGCCAATGGTACCCGATTGCATAAAGAAGATAATATAATAACAAATCTGTATCGCTAACCTCAGCGATGCAAAGCCCTGTCTTATAATTTAATGAATGATAACCATCATCATTAGCAACTCTTTCTTGATCAGAGAAGATTTTTATCATCGCGGTTTTGGTATCGTCAGAGTATTTTTCTGCAAAAGAAGGATTCACTTCCCGGAGCTTTTCAAACAAAGCCTCGTTTCCTATCTTAATACGCTCCAAATACGGAGCAAATACCCATTTTCCGTCACCGGTACCTGGATGTGTTTCGGGGAAATATGTTTTCTGGAATTCATCGTAGCTCAGGGAAATCTCGGCAAACTCAATCTCGTACTCACGGTCAAGCCCTGCCGCGCAAAATTTTCTCTTCAGGTTCTCTCCAAAATCCTCAAAATAATTCTCAGGAAGAATCTGGTGATTCTCTGTGTCTGAGTTACGGACGCTCAGAATAAGGATGGGGATTTTTTTGTTGTTGAAAAGACGTCGCGTATCATGCTTCCTTAACTCAAAGTAGTACTGCATTCCACCGGTCCAATACTTATCCACTCCGTTATCCTCATAAATATAGGTCCTATCAAATCCGCAGTTGTGCCTGTCAAATTTGACCTGAGTTATTAAGTACTCAAAATAGTCATCCTGCACAACGCCTCCCCTGTTCATAGGGTACCGTGCCATCAGCTTGTAGAAGTCTATCTGACTTTCAGGAATATTGTGTCTCTCCATCCAGTAGACGAATTCCCTGAACTCCTCGTCCTGATACCAGTCGTAGTTGATAATGGAATCCTTAAATTCCTGCTCTTTACTGAGCGGCACATACACAACATTAAAGTCCGCTTTCGTATAATCACCCATCCTGTCAAGAGGAATTGAGGGATCTATCTTCTTGATAACCTGTTGGAGGGCATGGACAAGAACCGCATCCTGCTCGGCCTTTTCTTCCGCCGTAAGACCGGAATCATAAGTGCCCATAATCATCCTTCCCTTCACATTGCTCCACTGCTGATAGACGGCATCCCATGTTGCCACACAGGTTACTGTGCTTCTAACCTCCGCATTATCATAGAATCTTACAGAAAACGGCTGAGTAGTATTCCAATCATAACATGCGCACCAGCCGTTATCCAGGAGAATCTCCGATTTTGAGTTTGAGAGCGGCTCGAACTCAATCTTGTCGTCATATAAAATCCACTTGGGCTTTGAGTAGTCAACAACATCTTCTTCCACGAGGTCAGAAATAACATAGCTCATCGTGCCTACTTTCCTAATGCCCACATAGCAGTGACCGCTCTTGGTGCCTGACGGAGACGGACTGAATGATCCTGACACAGACTCCCCATTTTTCTCAAAGGCATACTGATAATTTGTACGCATATCAACCATACTGACCGGCATCTGGAGGACGTTAGTTCCAGAATAAAGAGCATCAAAATCCACCACGGAAGAAATATTGTGCGACCAGCAGAACTCCAGAAGCTCCTTTCCGTCTATGCCGTACTGCTCCCACCTTGGATAAAGGACGGGAAGAGTATAGAACTCATCACGGGTTATCGTGCGGCCAACAAGACTTGCTTCCTTTTCTGCCCAGTGTGTAGTAACGAAATAGCATGGGTCGGGATCAAACCACTCCTCATCAATGCTTTTTCCGCTTTCAAGAGTACCCTGGGATGCCCAAGTGACATCAAGAAGGAAGCCTTTCGTGTGAGCGGAATCATCATACACTATGTTCCATGCGTGGGCCACAGCGCCTATCTTGAACTTTCCGCTTCCTGATGCGATGTTTCCTACCCTCTCCTCACATTCAATGTCCACTGCCTTGCACATAGCCGCCATAAGTGCTGAATATCCGCCGCAGACTGCCTTCCTGTTAGCGAACGCACCTTCCTTGGTGTAGCTCGCGTTTTTATAGCTGTAGTCGTAATCGATGTGAAGAGCAACCCATGCGAATATCGCCCTTGCCTTTTCTTTTACGGTGGCATCTTCCGGCAAAACAGCGATTATTGCCTTTGCGGCATTCTCGATGCTTTCCGTGGCGGGAATGACTAGGTTCGCAACAAGACTGTCAATCGGAGTGTAATCCGGCCTTGGACGCGGCTGAATCGTGGAGACGAATATTGTGTCGTATTTATCATCGCGCTCACCGAAGTCCAGTTCACGCACCCCGTCCTCGTAGTCGGAAAGCGTCTTCTCGCTAAGTATAACTTTAGGATTGATGTTGACTTCTGCGGTCGTGCCATCGCTCGGATTTGTGCTGCTACCTGGGTTGGTGCTAGGGTTTGTGTTATCTCCTGAGCTTGTGCCGTCGCTCGGGGGCGTGTTGTTTCCCGTGTCAGTGCTTGGAGAAAGGGATGCAACGGTTGTAACGGCAGAATTGAATTCAGTCTGAGAGGAGGTTCTGAACCTGGCAGTTGCGGGAGAGCTTGAGACGGAGCCGTTCGTGCCGCTCAAAACAACGGAGGCTTTCTGGTACTGCCTGGATGAGGTGAAGTAGAGGTATGCTGTTCTCTGTTTCTGGTTGTAGACAAAATATCCGTTGTAGCTTGTGCTGGTGCTTTTGGCAGCAGTCTCCACAACGGCTACAAACTGCGCGGTCTTGGCATAAAGCGTAACCTCGGCGCTCTGACCGGAAATCTGACCGCTTATGTACTTGTTCTCGCTAAGACCGGAATATGAAATGCTCACGTTTTCGGTCTGATTCTGATTCCCGAAAAGCAACGGGCATGAAACCAAGGCAAGGCTAAAGATTAAAGTTAAAATACCTCGGGGGGAGGGGGTATACAAACGTGTTCTCATGTTTTTCCTCCTTGTAGAAGTTACCTACCATTATAAAGCACTTTCAGTTAAAAAACTAGGGTTACTTACCAAAGCGGACAGGAGTATCTTCCACGAGAGGCTTGTCCTCCATCAATTTATTCACGACATCTTCAAGAACAGAAACGTGCCGCGCCTGACACGGCATCGATTTTGAAGTGCATGTTATGTGATTCTATGCGTAAGCATACATTTTTATTGTTTCAAATTCTGGTGCATGTTTTTTTTCTTCTTCTTCCAAATCGTAAAGGTTCTGAAGATTTAACCAAAACTCTGCAGTAGTTCCAAAGAACTTGGAAAAACGGATTGCGGTGTCAGCTGTTATAGAACGATTTCCATGAATGATTTCAGAGATACGAGTCTGAGGAATATTAATTTCTTTTGCAAGACGATATGCTGAAATATTCATTGGAACAAGAAATTCTTCTTTCAGAATTTCGCCAGGATGGATATTTGGTAATCTGTCATTAGTGGTAATCTGTGATTCTAACATTATCTGCACCTCCATTCTCAAAAGCAAATACAATTCTCCATTGGTCATTTATTCGGATTGACCAAAGCCCTGCAAGATTTCCTACCAGCTGTTCAAGTTTGTTTCCTGGTGGAATTCTTAAATCTTTTACTTCTTTTGCTGCTGCTATCATTCGGAGTTTCCGTCGTGCAACATTGTGAATTGTCGGCGGAAGTTTCTTGCTTTTTTGTCCTTTCCAAATTAATTCTGTTTCAGAATCTCCAAATGAATTTATCATACTAAAATACTAACGGCAAACGGAAGTACTGTCAAGGGAAAAAAATCAGGCTTGAACTGATTCTTTTTGAACTTATACCTTCTTTATTGGATGCCTAATGACTGTTTTCAATTTTTCAGGCTCAGTTTTTCTCGGATCAGAAAGATAAATCTCATGATGAAGACGTGTTTGATTTATATCATTTTCATAACCATTTTCTTTTATATAATCATCCATAAGTTTAACAGAAGCCGGTTCATCATCATAAGAACCAATATGCATAATCTGAACACACAGTCCTTCATCAATTGTCAAGAACTCTGCCGATGAGCAGTCGATTTTCTTTTTCTTTGAGGCAGTTTCCACAGCCCACTTAAAATCTATTTCTGTAACAAAATCTGGCATACGAATTACTGAAATCCAATTAAAAGATGATTTATCTGAATAGTTTACGCCTTTTATTCCATCCTGCCACCAGAACCCTTCAAGAGGAGGTACAACATATTCAAAGAAACCTTCAATTTTGTAATCAGTTTTGTAGCTCATTTTTAATGTATAAGCTACGGCATATAAAATGCTAAGTGCTTGACTATACGCCCCGTCTTTTTCATTCGGATTTCCTTTTCCGCGCACAGCTATGTAATTTACTTTTGGAACAGTAATGATTTCTGGTTTAGATTTGGGAAGATACAATCCTTTGAATTCTTTCTTAAAATCAAATGCCATTGTTTTCTCCTGATTTATAATGCTTTCTCAAAACAAATATTCCGGTTAATTCCGCAGAAGACATAAAAGCTCTTCCTTATTGAGTTTAACTTTCCAAAACGAATCGTGCAAGGGTTTGGAGGTGCGGCGAAGCCGGCCACCGCAACGAACGAAGAGAGCGAGGAGGCTGGAGCGGCAGCGAAACACCGGAAAGCCCGCCCCGAAAGTTCGGGTAACACGGACGTTACCCGAACTTTCGGGATGCACCCATATTACAAATACCTGACTTTGCGGAATTGCTATTATTGACCGGGACGATATCATGGCTTTAAACTGAAAAGAGCAGTATAAAACCTCAAATGGTCTTGATATCAGGATTTGCCGTTTGAGGACAACTCCTTTGATATGATTATCGCCAACTCAATGCTTTATCATGTTCCAGATCTTAACAAAGGAATAAACGAAGTAAGAAGAGTCCTGAAGAGCGACGGTGTTTTTTATTGTGCGACACTGGGGGAAAATAACTTTGTTGAGCAGCTTGCCGAATGGTTCAAGCTCAGTGGCGAAAATTTCAATCCCAACCATAATTTCACGATGCAGAATGGCGCGCAGAAGTTAAGAACCGCTTTTTCGGAAATAGAAGCACGGCTGTACCAGGATTCTCTTCACATAACTGATGTTAACGATCTTGTAAACTATCTTACGAGCCTCGCTTCGCTAAAAGCATTAAACGACGTTCCGTTTGAAAAACTGAAGGAAATCATCATGGAGCATGCGGTAAATGGTGTTGTGGATTTGCCGAAAGAGTACGGAATGTTTATTGCCAGAGGTTATGCAAATTAATGCATTTCTGCATCTCGTGTACGATTTTTAACATCTCACGCGTGTTTTTTTATTTATAGAAAAATCACGTTATACTCAAATTATAAATACTTAAAGAACTTAAAGACCCGCGAGGTTATAAACGTTCGTCATCAGGGGATGAGATTATGTATTGTCAAGAATATGTTTTAATCGACATGTACGGAGTGATCATAGAGGAAAGCAAGGGAAACTTTATTCCGTATACATACCAGCACTTTGCCGAGTCGGAATATGAAAGAATTACAAAAGCTTTCCGAGAGGAAGGGATTTTTGGAAAGGCGCAGTCAGGCAAACTTTCATCACATGATTTTTTGGCATATCTCGGATATGATGACCCGGAAGGTGCCATGAAAGACTACCTTGAACACTATCTGACCCTCGACGCAGGGTTCAAAAGTTTTGCGGAGAAAATCAGTAAAGGGCGCAAACTCGTGCTGCTTTCAAACGATGTTTCAGAATGGAGCGAATACCTGACGGAATTCCACGATATTAACAAGTATTTTTACGACAAAATCGTAAGTGGTGATGTCGGCGTTAAAAAGCCTGATTCAGACATGTTTACCCTTGCCGTTTCCCATCTGAAATGTCGCGCGGAAGATTGCGTGTTTATCGACAACAGCGTAAACAACCTCAATGCCGCAGCCAAGCTCGGAATTAAAACGATTCTGTTCAACAGAGACGGCGAAACATATGAAGGTACCACAGTCAATAGCTTTTCGGAATTGGAAAATCTTTTGAGTCAAATGAATCGAGAAACATCAGGTGGGTGTCCCTAAGTGAATTAAGGAATATGCTGGAAGATAATGAGACGTCTTTTTATCCTATGCATGTGTCAACTCTAAAAAAGTACTTAAAGTCAAAAGAGCAGTAATATTGGTATATGGGGAAAATAAATGGCTGAAACAGATTCAATAATCATTAAATTAGCTGAAACTGATGAGGAGCTGTGCGGAAGGGGATATGTGCATTGTACTTCATGGCAGGAAGCGTACAGAGGTATCGTATGTGACAGATACCTTGATACGATGACGGTTGAGGCTACGACAGCTCGTGCCAGGCAGTTCCCGGAAAATACTCTTGTAGCTAAGGATAAAGATAAAGTTGTAGGATTTGCAGTATATAGCAAATCGAGAGATGAAGATTTGCCGGATGCGGGAGAGGTAGATGCAATCTATGTCCTTTCAGAGTATTACGGCAAAAAAATTGGATATCGACTGATGAATGAAGCATGCTCCAGGCTTAGCGAATACAATACCATTTTTTTGTGGGTGTTTG
>JAEEGK010032015.1_pt1 | contig 10321 bp, 9 predicted proteins | sample 8958771 | NCBI WGS metagenome assembly JAEEGK01 (sample SAMN16246547, study PRJNA631951) | gut metagenome | biome: gut microbiome; feature: rumen; material: SC-attached | host: Bos | place: Iran: Karaj | collected 2018-10 | reverse complement strand
CTTAGCGTAGCGAAGGTGGGGGGAGATCTTCGTTTCAGGCGGGGTTCAAGCCCCGACTGAAATGAGATGCGGAGCATCGTTTTGTTACCGAGGAAACGCTGAAGGCGTTTTCGAGGTGACTTTGACTTGAAGATGTTCAGCCTATACGGGGCAGAAGGGGATCCTTAAAAGTGGAAGAACATTGAAAATATGAACAGGTTCTGTGAGGATCTTATTAACTTCGCAAACGGACGTCCTCTTGTTCATCTGGTTGACCGGAAACTTGGGTATTAAGCTTTTCGTAAAACATAATAATTTAACGAGGTGACACAAACATATGGGTTATATATCTGAACTGAGAAAGAAAGTAGGACATGCCCCCTTAATGGCACCGGCTGCACTGGCGTACGCGGTAATAACCGGGGCCAGCTCCGGAATCGGGGCGGAATTTGCCAAACAGCTTGCGGCACATGGATACAATTTGATCCTTGTAGCAAGACGTAAGGAAAGACTGATAAAAACAGCAAGGTACCTTTCGAAAAAATTTAAAGTAAAATGTACTGTACTGGTAAAGGATCTTTCAAAGCGCGAAGAATGCGAATCGTTATTTGAAGAAATAAAGGATTATGATATCGAAGTCTTTATCAATAATGCCGGCTTTGGAGTCTTTGGGGCTTTTGCGGATACAGCACTAGATAGTGAGATGGATATGATATCCGTAAATGTTTCGGCTGTGCATATCTTAACTAAAAAAATGGTGAAATACTTCGGGGATAAGAACAAAGGATATCTGCTGAATGTAGCCTCCTCTGCGGGACTTTTGCCGGCAGGTCCCTATATGTCAGCATATTATGCCACGAAAGCTTATGTTGTAAGCCTTACAAAAGGCATAGCGGAAGAGCTTAGGGAAGAAAATAAAAATGTATATGTAGGGGCACTTTGCCCGGGACCGGTTGAAACTGAGTTTAATTCAGTGGCGGGAGTGTCCTTCGGATCAAAAGGCATTTCTGCAAAAGAATGCGCAAAAACAGCTGTTGATTCTATGTTTAAGCGCAAGAAGATCATAGTACCGGGAAGAATCCTAAAACTCGGGACCTATGCCGCAAAATTTGTTCCCGAGAGTTTGCTTTTAAAGTTTGTGTCAAAGTTTCAAAAAGTAAAAAACAGGGGCTAAAAAAGAAACCATATGTCATTTTCGGCATATGGTTTCGCTGTTTATTTCTTAATTTTATTCTTCCACCGGGAAGTAAACCTGGTATCTTTCGTACCCGATGTTCTTTAACGGGACAAACCTGATCCCGATGTCCTGGAAACGGGTTTTAAACGTGTCTTTCCATGATCCCCATTCACGTTCGTTATCGTGAGTTAAGAGTTCGTTGATCTCATGGCCTTTTAAGTGAAGCGTACGTTCGGCGTCTGATAATCCGGCGAGTACTATGGGACCGTATGAGAATGCAAACATGTTCTCGGAGACTTCAAGCTTTGTTGCGTAAATATCAAGAGGAAGGGATAAGCATATCTCGTCGTTGTTTTTGAAAAGTCTCTTAAGTCTTATAAAGCCACCGTCTACAAGCTCCTCGGTATTTACAATTTCGCCGTTTATCATAAGCTCTGCGGGTCTTTTAAGCCATTTGGGAAGTCGCAGGCAAAGAGTAAACTCTTTTTCACTGTCTGTTACTACTCTGAAGCACTGCTTCATGACGTCGGGCTGATGGGGGTAAATATGTGTGTTATCGCCCAGGGACTGGAGTGCGGACGAGGTGCTTGATGTATGGAAGCTTCCGCTTAAAGTATCCCTGCGCTGTTCCAAGGTGACCTTTGTTCCGCCAATATCAAATACAGCTTTGCTTGAAGCATAGATTCCGGTATAAATACAACCGTCATCAAGATAATAGAGATATCTGTTATGAGCAGCGTTGGCCTGTACAAGTGTTCCGTGGCAGCAGAAGAAATCGGAAAACTTCTTGCCCCAGCCCTTTCTTAGCCCCGCGGACATCGGAAGGAAATATGTGATGAGTCCGTCCTCGGGGAACTCTGCCGTCTGTCCGTTGGCATGGCCTCCTCTGAAATAGCCCTGCGCCATGATGCCGTTGTAGAGGTTTTGCTCGATATAATCAAGGAATCCAGCCTCTTTGGTCCACTTAAAAAGAATGTCGGCAAGACGGATCATGTTGTAGACGGTACAATGCTCCTGGTTTTTGTCTCCCAGACGCTCTGCCATGGATCTTAAGGGAGTCCAGATCTCACCGCAGGTCTGACCGCCTGTTACAAAGGTTCCTCTCTTTGTAACTGCCATTTCCCAGTATTTAAGGGCAATATTTTTGTAACGTTCTTTCCCTGTTACCTCGTAAACCCTTGCGGCACCGATTGCTTCGGGGATGGTGGTGTTTGCATGCATGTTGGTAAGAACGTCAACATCCTCCAAGAGTTTATCAAACAGTCTGTGTCTGTCATAGCGGTCTATGAGCTCAAGGAACATCTCGTCTTTTGTAAATTCGTAAAGGTCGGCCCATACCTCAAGCATGCCGCCGGTTTCGAAATCTAGGATGTTGTCCATCTCTTCGCGGCTTTTATCATTTGTATAATCATAGAACCATTTCGCAAATGAAACTGCGACGTCAAGAGCCTCTTTATTGTTCATGTAGCGGTATACGTCGCAAAGTCCCATAAAGGTCTTGTGGACATTGTAGTGGGGCGCCCATACCTGCTTGCCCCTTGCGATCCAGTGGAAGTATTTTTCGGGGATTGATGCAGCCCAAAGACCACCGTTTTCAATCTGGCAGCGCTTAAGCTCGTGAACTATGTGATTTGCCTTGGCGAGCAGTTCCTCGTCGCCGTTCTCGTTAAACCTAAGAGCGCATGCGCTTAAGTAATGTCCGAGAAAATGGCCGCGCAGCTGACAGGACGGGTCTTCCCATCCGGTATGAGCCATATATTTGCTTCCGAAATTCTGATTGATCCCGGCTTCCTGATAAAAGTTCTGCAGCAGCGCAGGTGATTTCAGTTCCTCAAGATAACTTCTGTTGTCACGTTCTTTGGCGAGAAGTTCGCCGTCCCTTAATTCTACATCTTTCCCGAGTACAGATTTCATGCGTAAGGCCTCCTTGATCCTGTTGAGATTGACTTTTGTGTCTCCGAATGATATGATAATTATAGTATAGTCGCATCTGAACTAAATGGAATGGCATATATATGCTTAAAAATATAAAATAGTCGCAAATCGAGGAGCGTGAAATGGACGGGATAAAGGACAACAGGATAAAGCTGTATACCGATGTGCTACCTATGGTAAGTCTGTGCGGATATTTAAGCACGGACTCCGGCTTTGTTCATCCGGACAGAGTCCTGGATGTAAACGTACTTTTGTACGTTGAAGAGGGAAGCTTTCATATATTTGAGGAAGAAGAAGAGTTTACGGTGGAACCCGGGATGATGGTGTTTTTAAAGCAGGGGCTGCACCACTTTGGGGATATAAAGTGTCCCAAAGGCACAAAGTGGTTCTTCGTACATTTTAACTTGAACGAAGAGGGGAGCGGCAGGGAGCTTGTGCCTTATGAACGGTTTGTTTTTCCGGAAGCGGATCCTGACAGGAAGAGGACTTATCGTTTTTTGCCAAAGACATTTCGTATAGAGAAAAACAGCAGGATATTTTCCCGGTTCATGACGCTTGAAAAGATGTTTGAATCAAGGGATTATAGCGCAAATCTGAATCTGAATTCGTATCTGTATGAGATCCTTACGGATATATATGAGCAGTCGATCTCGGACCGGCATGTTGACGGGAAATGGGAGAAGGCGCTGAAAATGATGTCTTTCCTTGATGAACATACGGATAGCCCGTTTGATTCGGAGGGCCTTGAAGAATTTATGGGTCTTACTTTTAAGCATTTAAACCTCTTGTTCAAGCAGACGACCGGAACAACTCTGTGGAAATATCATTCGAATGTACGGATGGAAAAGGCAAGGCAGCTGCTTACGGCAACCGCTCTTTCCATAGGGGAGATAAGTGACAGCCTAAGATTCGAATCGCCGTATTACTTTTGCAATGCCTTTAAAAAACATACGGGAGTTGCGCCGTCAAGGTACAGGAAAGAAAATGTGATCTGAGGCTTTTTCGTTAAAAAACCTTGTTGACATAGTTTTATGAAAGTTTTAAAATGATGCCAGGGACAAAAGTCCGAAAATTCGTTGAGCTTACTTGAACAGGCTTTGGGATTTAAAGGTTTTTGTTATGCAAAAGGGGAGGATCGTATGCAGGAATTACTTGACAGAAAAAAAGGTCTTCACAGAAAAATACTTATAGTAGATGATGAGTTTATAGAGCGTGAAATGCTCGGGAACATGCTTAATTCTATATATGAGGTCGAATACGCCGAAAACGGTGCGCTGGCACTTGACACCATACGGCGGGAAAAGAATAAGCTGTCACTGATAATCCTTGATCTGCATATGCCGGAGCTTGACGGATACGCTCTTCTTGAGATACTGCATTCAGATCCGGAACTCAGGCGTATACCGGTCATAGTCCTGACCGCTGAAAAAGAGGCGGAAGTAAAAAGCCTTAAGCTCGGAGCTGCCGATTTTATCACAAAGCCGTATGAAGTGCCGGAGGTAGTACAAGCAAGAGTCGGGCATTCCATAGAGCTTGCCGAGAACAGCGTGATCATCCATGAAACGGAAAGAGATGAGCTTACCGGACTTTTCCATAAGGAATTCTTCTTTGAATACGGCAGGATTCTTGACGATCAGAACGAGAACATGCCGATGGATGCCGTTGTTATCGATGTCAACCGTTTCCATCTGATAAATGAATTGTACGGAAGGGATTTCGGCGATAATGTGCTTAAAACTCTCGGAAAGAGCATACATGAGTTTGTAAACTTGAACGGAGGTCTTGCGTGCAGAAGCGACAGTAATTGCTTCTATATATATATTCCGCATCAGGAGGGGCTCAAGGAACTTCTTCCCGTGCAGATAGAAAAACTGAACGGAGTTTTTACGGAACCGAAGATATATTTAAGGGTCGGAGCTTATTCGGATGACGGAAGCAGGATGGATATGGAGCGCCGTTTTGACTGTGCGAGGCTTGCTTGCAGCCGTCTGAACAAAAGCTATGAAACAAGCTACGGGTTTTACAGCGCGGAGCTTCATGATATAGAGCTTCACAGTGAACAGCTCATAAACGATATGGATAAGGCACTTGCCGAGAAACAGTTCAAGGTATATTTCCAGCCGAAATATAACATTGAGGGTGACAAGCCTTATCTGTGCAGTGCCGAAGCGCTTATCCGCTGGTTCCATCCGGTATACGGCATGATAAGCCCCGGAGAGTTTATCTCTCTGTTCGAGGACAAAGGTCTTATCAATAAGCTTGACAGATTCGTATGGAACGAAGCGGCTTCCCAGATAAAGAAATGGAAGGATAAATACGGAGTAGCGGTTCCGGTTTCGGTGAACGTATCAAGAGTGGATGTGTTTGATCCGCTGCTCGGCGATATGATAAATGAAATAGTCACGAAAAACGGTATCAATTCGCAGGATCTGCTGCTTGAGATCACTGAGTCGGCATATACGGATAATTCCCAGCAGATAATCGATACTGTAACGGCTCTTCGGAACAGAGGCTTTAAGATAGAGATGGATGATTTCGGAAGCGGGTATTCTTCTTTGAACATGCTGACATCCCTTCCCATAGATGCTCTGAAGCTTGACATGAAATTCATCCGGAATATATGTGAGAACAAAAAGGATTTCAGCCTTGTAGAGATCATGATAAAGATAGCCGATCTGCTGGAAGTCCCGATAATCGCGGAGGGCGTGGAAACAAAGAAACAGATGGAGCTCTTGAAGAGTATAGGCTGTGAAATTATACAGGGCTATTATTTCTCAAAGCCTGTACCGCCTGAGGATTTTGAGAAATTTATTTCAGGCAGCGGGATGGCTGCAGCGTCTTTAACTTAGTAACTGTTTGTCACCATGAGTGGTGATCTGTAACCTTAAGCGATGATTTGTTATCCTGAGCGTCGATTTATCATCCTGAGCGTCGATTTGTCATCCTGAGCGTTAGCGAAGGATCTTATTACATAAGCCTTAAAGATTCTTCGCTTCGCTCAGAATGACACTACTTGATAACATTAGAACGGTTCCAATAGAATTGGTGCGCTTATAAGGTTTGGAATTTTTGAAAAGGAGAAAAGCATATGATTTCTGTGGAGAAACTTAAAAGTTTAGGGGTAAATGTGGAAGAAGGGCTTGCCCGCTGCATGAACAAAGAGGATTTTTATCTTATGCTCGTGAATAAGGCTTTGGCTGATAATAAGCTTGAACTGTTGGAACAGCAGATAAAGAATAAGGATCTTGACGGAGCGTTTGAGACGGCGCATGCATTAAAAGGTATGTATGCCAATCTGTCGTTGGATCCCGTTACAAAGCCTGTGGTAGAGATCACGGAACTCTTACGCGGCAGGAATGACGTTGATTATACCGCTCTTATAACAGAAGCGAAATCACAGTTTACAAAGCTTAAAGAACTGTAAGTGCAGGAGGTTCCAAATGGGATATAAAAAGCTGCTGATAGTGGATGATTCCGAAATAGACCGCAAGATTTTAAAGAATATTCTCGACATAGATTTTTTGGTGTTTGAGGCCGAAAACGGTTATAAGGGACTGGAAATGATGATGGAGAAGCATAAGGAACTGGATGGGATACTCTTAGATCTCCATATGCCGGTACTGGACGGATTCCATGTTCTGGAATTGATGAGGGAAAAAGCTCTTTATGACATTCCCGTCATCATTATTACCGCGGAGAGCACCGAAAAGAATCTGATGAAAACAGTAAACTATAACATTAGGGATTTTATATGTAAGCCTTTTGAGCCGGAGGTTATCAGAAACAGGCTGAGGGCGTTGTTCCTTATCCCGTGGAGATGAGGATAAATTTCGTTTGCGGATTTGAGTTTTTTGTGATATAATAACCATAGCCGTTCAGGTCGGCAAAACTAAAGAAAAGAGGAGACTAAAATGAAAAAATTAATGCTTTTGCTTATGCTGGTGATAGGAGTTTTGGGACTCACCGCCTGCACTGTTGAGACCGAAATGACCATAAACAATGACGGAACATATACCGGCACGACCGTCAGCTATATGGGCCTGGATGATCTGAAGTATATGATCGATATTCTGCCTGCCGAGACATTCGGAACAGACGAAACGACCCTGGCATTTATTAAAAACATCAAAACGGATGCTGAATTTGAGGAGCTGATCAAGGCATCCGGGGCAGAACTGAAGTCAAAGGTTTTTGACGGAAAGAAATGTTATGCTGAGAAAGATTCCGCAGTACCTATTGAGGGAACCTACACACAAGAAGCCGGATACACCATCAGTGCAACCTGCTTTGAGTACAACTTCAATGTTAAGAATTATATTAATTCCATGATGGAAAGCTACGGTATAGAATCAGGTGATACTGAGGTTGTTAATGCTCTTATGAAAAACATCAACATGATCCTGACGATACATATGCCTTCAGAGATCACGTCAACAAACGGAACACTTTCGAAGGATAAGAAGACCGTAACCTTTAAATATGGCTTAACCGGCGATAATATTGTTCTTTATGCATACACCGAGGGCGGCAAGAAGGGCAGCGGTACCATCAGCCTTAATACCGGAGATAACGGATATACCACAAAGAAGAGCGTAAATATCATTGCTTCCGATAAGATCACATCTGTTATCGTTAACGGCGAGAAGGTAAAGGCAGCCAGCAAGGTGTCTCTCGGCAAGGACGGCGTATATAACATTAAAGTCGCAACCGCTAACGGTGAGCAGGAGTTTGTGGTTACAAAGGACGCAAAGAAGCCCCGTGTAAAGGGCGTTTCCAACGGTACTACATACAACAAGGCTGTTAAGATCAAGTTCTCGGATGCAACTTCAGGTGTTAAGTCCGCTACACTTAACGGCAAGGCTGTCAAGTCGGGCAAGAAGGTTAAGTCGGCAGGCAAGTATACTCTGGTTGTTACCGACAATGCAGGAAACAAGACAACGGTAGAGTTTGAGATCAAGAAATAATCTTTTCTGATCGGAAACGGAGAATGCCATGAATAAGGTTGTTACCATCAGCAGACAATACAGCAGCGGCGGACGCGAGATAGGAAAAAAGCTCGCTGAGCTTTGGAATGTGCCTTTTTATGACAACGAGCTCATAACCAGGGCAGCAAAGGAGAGCGGATATGCCGTTGAGGCATTTGAGAGAGCCGAAAGCAGGGCTACGAGCAGTTTGCTTTATTCCATAGCAAGAGGCATGGTTACTTCCGGGAATATCCATACTACATTCAACAGTCTTTCTCTCGATGACAGACTGTATATGGCTCAGGCTGATATAATAAGGAAGATAGCCGACGAAGGACCTTGCGTCATAGTGGGCAGGTGTGCCGATTATATATTAAGGAAGAGAACCGATCTGGTAAATATCTTCGTCATGGCAGATATGCCTTTCAGGATTGAAAGAGCTCAGAGGATTGACGGCATGCCGTCCGAAAAGATAGAAGAAAACATCATTAAGATGGACAAGCGGCGCTATAATTATTACAATTTCCATACAGGAGAAAAGTGGGGAAAAGCAGAGAATTATTCTCTGTGCCTGAACAGCAGCCATGTGGGGATAGATAAGGCCGTAGAATGTATAAAAACCTATGTTGAAGCGGTTGAGATGCAGTAAATATGAAAGAATGAAAAGGGTGTATGGATCCACATACATCCTTTTTTTGTGCGATAAGCGAATGCCCTCAGTGCAAGCTCGCTTGCAAACTGAGTGAAAATTTGGAACCGCGACTGATTTTGCCTCGTCAAATAGGAGAAACGTAATTTTTGAAAAAAGATTTTTCGTTAGTCACGTAATAGTCACTTTAGATACTTATAGTTTTTTGTGGTATGAAAAAAATAAGGAACAAGATCGTTTTTGCATGGAGACTTAAACATGGAAAAAGAGAGAAAAACAGTTATAGAGGTTAAGGACGCAAAGAAGGTCTACCGGATGGGACAGGAAAAAATTAAAGCCGTGGACGGAGTAAGCTTTACGGTCGATGAAGGCGAGTTCTGCTGCCTGCTGGGTACTTCCGGTTCGGGAAAATCGACGCTTCTTAACCTGATGGCAGGTATAGAAAAGCTGACAAAGGGCGAGATACTGATAAAGGGTCAGTCCGTCGGGAAGATGAGCGAGAACAAGCTTGCCAAATTCCGACAGGAGAATCTGGGATTTGTATTTCAGAGCTATAACCTGATAGGGTCGATGACAGCGCTGGAAAATGTCGAGTTCCCGCTGGTATTTAAGCGGGTGCCTGCAAAAAAGAGACATAAGATGGCCGTGGAGATGCTGAAGGCGGTAGGCCTTAAGGGAAGAATGCGGCATAAGCCGAAAGAGATGAGCGGCGGCCAGCAGCAGCGAGTCGGCATAGCGAGGGCGTTTGTCGCAAGACCTGCAATAGTTTTTGCGGATGAGCCTACCGGAAACCTTGATTCCCATACGACCCTGGAAGTAATGGACATGCTGAAAGCAATGGCCAAGAAGAATAACCAGACGGTCGTCATGGTTACGCATGACAGAAAACTGACGGATTACGCCGATAAGATAATAAATATTCTGGACGGTAAGATAGAGAGCATAGAGGTCCGGGAAAGAACGGAACAGGAAGAACCGGATAGTGCCGGATTGCTTCCGGGAACGGAACATACTGATGAGGGCTTGAAAGTTTCCGAAACGGGACATACGGATGAAGGTCTGAATATCCCGGAAGCTACGGGAACGGGTCATGAAAAGGATAATAAGGAACCTGAATACACAGAAGATACAGGATATCCCGACGAGCCGGAGAGACGTTCCGGAGGCATAGACCTTGAATATGAAGCAAGAAAACTTGAAGAAGCAGCACAAAGACTTATAGATAAAGAAAAGGAAAAAAAGGAAGGTAGAGAAAATGAAACGAATTAAGGGACTATCCAAGTTCACGGCAGTACTTTTAATGGCAGTTATGGTTCTGGCACTGTTTAACGGAATCGGTGCAAAGGCAGCAGGAAATCTTCTGATTCCGGCAAAACCTACGGGAAAGTTTGATTTCGAGATTGAACCGGGACAGAGTAAGCATATTGTTATACCTGTAAAGACGGTAAGTACCGATCTGGATATTTTTTCAGTATACGGAGAATCAACAAATACAAATCTGAGAATCTTAAACGTAAAATTCATAAATACAGATAATGACAGTACGACAGGTTCCGAGGTAACTCAGATATTGGCTAACCATCATTATAATATTGAATTTGATGTAATGGCTAATGA
>JAEEGK010032014.1_pt1 | contig 10321 bp, 12 predicted proteins | sample 8958771 | NCBI WGS metagenome assembly JAEEGK01 (sample SAMN16246547, study PRJNA631951) | gut metagenome | biome: gut microbiome; feature: rumen; material: SC-attached | host: Bos | place: Iran: Karaj | collected 2018-10 | reverse complement strand
TAGCCATAGGGACAGGTGCTTGCGACATGCTTGCCGGAGTTGCCCTTGGCCCGGAATACAGACTTGATCTTCTTAGACGTATCCCTCGCATACCATTCATTCATACTATTGCGGAACGGAGTGAAATCATCGTCACCCTTGAAGGTATCTACGCCGTCATTGATGGCGATCAAACGGACACCTTTCTGCCGGAGCATCTCCATGACCTGACCGACCTTCAGATAGTCGCGGCCCATTCTGCTCATGTCCTTAACGCAAATTATGCCGACGTTTCCTTTATTGACCTCATCCATCATTTCCATGAAGCCCGGACGGTCAAAGCGGGTGCCGGAGATCCCGTCGTCCGTGAAATGCACCGGACATGGCAGATCGTTGGCCTTTGCGAAGTCCATGAGCATCCTTTTCTGGTTGCTGATACTGTTCGATTCGCCCTGAAGCTCGTCGTCACGGGACAGACGTTCATACAAGGCTGTGATGTTGCCTTTCTGCATAGCAACGTCCTCCTTTCTTTGCTATGTAAAAACCTCTAAGATCGGACCAACACGGACTTTTCTGTCTCCTGTGTTAAATCTTCTCTTAGAGGTTATTACTCCCGCCGAGAGTTTGAACAGGCGATACTGCCGCCCGGCAAAGGTTCCCGGTTTCTTTTTTTCCAGATCATCAAACATGCGGTCTACAGGATTCTGATAATCCTCATCATCCTCCCTGACCTCCATCGAGTTCAGCATCTCCAGCAGAGATGCGAAGTTCTGTTCCCTTTTGGGAAATTCAAAATGTATAAATGCGATCAGTGCCGTATACAGCAGCTTTTCCGTCCGATCCCAGAAGGGATCTCCGGACTGTCCCTCTCCCTTCGTGTTTGCCATCAGTACAGTGACCAGCTTCAGAATATCCTTCTCGCTGTGGATATAGGCAAAGGGGTTGTAATGCATGCTTTTGCTGAAGTTGATGGTGTTGAACACCTTGACCTCGTATTTTCCAATGGTCTGAAGCGCATAGCCGCACTCCACCAAGATGCTGCCTTTGGGGTCTGTCACGACATAGGAGCTGTGCATCTGGAGCAGGTTTGGCTTCAGCCAGAACCTCGTCTTACCGGAACCGGAGCCGCCGACAATCAGGACGTTCTTGTTCCTGGCATTGGCAGGGTTCTTGGGCCGGTTGCTCATGGTCAGGCGCTCCGTTGCCGTCAGGATCACGTTGTTCTCAAACTTGGGATCCATGAAGGGCTCGATATCAGCATGGGTGCCCCACCGGGCGGATCCGTATTCCTGGTTGTGTTTGAAGTGCTTGGCATTCTTATGGCGGATATAAACAGCAAGGTACAGAGCGCCTCCGCAGATGGCACCGACCAGGAGATCCACGGGATGAAAGCTCGGGAGAGGATTGCTGAAGGCTGTCCCCAGCGTGCTGAAAAATGAGAGCAGCTTCTTACTGGCATCCGCGCCTTCAGCCAGCCGCCAGGCCTCGCCCAGATTGGTACAGACGAGGCCCATCAGCACATACGGCAGAGCTTTGATGATGATCTTTTTCAGCTTTTTCGTATTCATCGGTCAAGCTCCCTCTTTTTCTCCCGGTTAATGACCTTGCCGGGGAGGGCAGCCACCAGCTCCTTGAACTTCCTGAGCTGATCCAGGACGCTCGGACGTTCCTCTTTCCTGAGAGCCTTCTGGGAATACTCATTGAAGGCGGCAGTCATCGCATCCGCATCCTTAGCCTTGAAAAAGACCAGGTATTTCGGCGGATCCACGGAGGAATCCTTCCGGATCGCATAGTCGATGCCGTATTTCCTGGCCACCTTTTCAAAGCCCCTGAGATCCGTCTTGGCAATATCGATATTGGTGACACCCTGTCCCTGGCCAATAAGCTCCTTCACAGTCTGCTTTCCTTCAGGCGTCTTTTCAGCGTTATGCTCCTTCTTTACCGCCACATTTTTCCTGTGGTTCAGATAGGCCCGGACCGCAGATACTATGGTACGTGCGCTCAGCTTCGTCGTGCTGACCGCCAGGTTCACAGTCCTGCATTCGACTTCCTCCTGCATCCGTCATCACCTCCTCATTTCTGCTTTCCCGGCTACTGGCCACCATCAGGGCCATGGTCAGCATGCCGAACATGGCCCCTCCGAAGAAGCACAGCATCGGGATGATCCATCTCATCACAGGGTTTCCTCCTTAACTTTCTTGTGCGGCTTCAGCTCCGGAGCATCCACCTTCTTGTCCTGCTGTTTCTCGACCTTTTCGTCCGGAAGGGGGACAGCCATGATCCCACGGCCCATTCGGACAAAGACTTCCGGAGAATGGAACTTCTCTTCAAAGGTCTTCATCTGGTCCGGCGTAAGGGAACCGAAATCCTCATCCGTAAGGCCGACCACCAGGAAGGAACCGGCTACCACGTCGTAGATCTCGCCGTTATCATCCCTGAGGGCCCTGTTAAGTGGCAGACCGTCGAGCTTGCCCTCTTCATTCATGACCAGGGCTACCGGCTCATCGAAGGGATAGACCACCTCGATATAGCCGCCGACAGCGCTCTGAAGATCTTCCAGCCCGGTTCCGATCTCAACGGGACGGGGATGCTGGTTCGGCTCCACCAGAAGGACAGTCATCGTCTCGACGGCAGGAGCCGGAGCCTCGGCTGCATAGACGGCAGACTGTTCTGCCACGCGGCTTTCAAAGGTAACTGCCTTCTCGAAGACGTGATCATCACTGTCATAGTGATAGACACTGTCGGAGAGGAAATCCGCTTCGCTGACCTCAGTGGCATTAACGCCCTGAACCATGCTTTCCAGCTGTTCCCGTTCAAAAGATCCGTCATCACGAATAAAAAGAACCTCATGCACGGAAGAAGGGAGGACAAAGAAGTCACCGCCGAGCCTGTCTGCAGCTTCTTGAAGGAAATCCGGGAGTTGGGTCACGGAAGCGCCGTTCATGCCGCCTTCGACTGTCGCCACCCACATGGGCGATTCCGGCATGTCAAACATGCCGCCGGACATCTCTGCCATCATCTCGGACATGTTCTTGAGAACCGGAGGATGATTGGCCAGCTGCGCTGCAACCGCATCTGCGTGAAGCTGTTCCGGATTGACGCCGTATTGATCCAGCAGCTGGTTCGTCACCAGAGTTGTTGCGGAGCTGTCTTCAGGATGGGGAAGCTCCACGCGATACACGACTGCGATATCTTCCACAGTCTTATGCGGGATGTTCTCCAGCATTTCTGCATTAGGTTCCACCGGGACAACCTGCATCACGAGATGGGTCTTCGCGCTTTCGTAGTCCGTGATGCTGTTGACCTCAAACACCGGGATGGCGCTAGACACCTGTTTTGCATCAGCGGCGATCTTATCGAGAATGGCACTCTCCTGGGACGGATCCGCCTGGTAACGCTCAAAGGCCGGGCCGATGTTAAACGTGGCAGCTGCCGCAGCGCCTTCCGGCTGGACGGAGATCCCAATGTAGGATTCGCCCTGCAGCTTATTGACCTCCTGGATCTTCACCTGCGTATCAGGAAGCTCCTCCTGAACACGGGCTCTGGTAGCTTCCAGGAATTCATCAAAGTTCATCATCGCAGTACACCTCCACAACACAGCACGGGAAGCAGGAATCAGCATCGATGTCTTTGCCTCTCAACAGAAAAGAGACCTGTACAAGCAGATCGGCAGCATCTTCGATAAGATTTGCCGCCTCCATAAGCATATCGGCGGCCAGATCCATATCATCGTCCTCAGCCTCGGCTGTCTCACGGGCTTTCTGCTCGTCCTGCTCCTTCATGAGCCTCTCAATGGCTTTCGCCATAGCCTTCAGTCTTTTCTTGGAATCTTCGTTCATCATTTGTTCGTTTCTCCTTTTAATGTTTTTTTGATAAATAAAAAGCGCCTCTGACTTTCATCAAAGACGCTGCCTTGGGGTACATATTCAGTTGTCATCGTGCCTTGTCCCACTGGCGTTTCTTCTGCCACTGGTCCAGCAGTTTCAGGATCACATCACTCATCTGTCTGGGCGTGTAGGACTTGGGGAAGTACTTCCGAAGCTGTTCGCTCTTGAAGGCAACCCGTTCCAGATCACCCTTCTTGATTTCACCGAGGATATCGCACATATCATCCAGCCTGCATCCGCCTTCCTGGCTGAGCTTTTTCAGCCTCATCGCCTGGGAAAGGGAGGGGGCAGCCTGCGTGAAATCCATAGCTTCGATCAGATTTCTCTGTTCCTCCGGCTTCAGGTAAGAAAGCTCCACAGCAGGATTAAAGGAGATCTTTTTCTGATCGAGCATTTCCAGAAGTTCAGGGATCAGGTTGGTTAGGCGAATAAATCGTTGGATGGTCTTATAACTGTCGCCTGTCTCAGCGCCAATCGCTTCTGTAGTCCTCTTATACTTTGGGACAACTTGTCCCGAAGTTCCGTCTTGCTGCAGATCTGTCCGTTCGCCCTGATGCTTCATGGCATCCGCCTTCATCTTGTAGGCAAACGCCCTTTCCGAAGGAAGGATGTTTTCTCTTTGCAGGTTGCTGTCCACGACGAGGATCCTGGCCACGTCATCATCCATATCCCGGACAATGACCGGCACCTCCGTCAAACCGACTGCTTCTGCAGCGTGAGCTCTCCGATGTCCGGAGATGATCTCATATTTTCCGTCTCTGGCAGGCCGTGCGATGAGGGGAGTCAGGACACCGAACATCGAAATGCTTTCTGTAGTCCTGAGCATGGATTCATCCTCAACTACTCTGAAAGGGTGATCCTTAAAGGGTATCAGGTCTTGGATCGGGATCTTCTGAACCCGGTCCATCTGTTTATCTTTGTCCAATACTGTTCACCTCCTCACGCATGGACACCGTAGAAGTCATGATTGACCCTGGATTGATAGTAGGAATCGATTGTGACCGGAGCATTGAAAAGCGTTGTCAGCAGATACTGCTTCATATCCCGTACATAGGTCGTATTCTCTTTCAGACAGTCCAGAACATATTGGATGTGCATGGAGTTCAGCTTCATCAGCCTGCTCTTTACCACCTCAATGGGTTTATCGTCTCCGGCAATGCGGATGGTCTTTCTCTTGGACGAGCAGGTTTCCGCCAGAAGGTCCAGAATAGCCTCCAAGGTTTCTCTGTCCCTCGACTTGTCCTGCATCAAGATGGGAATCTCCAATTCATCCATGAAATACTCTTCGTAACGCTTGTAATCGTCGATTCGCTTCGGTTCGCTTCCCGGAAGGAAAGAAAGATCAGTATCATTCAAATAAGTCTTTTTATTATCAGTCTTAGTTGAGTGTGATTCTGACACTTCCTGAGATGTCGATTTCACACTTCCAGAAGTGTCGTTTTGACACTTCAAGAAATGTCTTTCCCCAGAGTTATCCACAGCCCGGTAGAAGCTTTTTACGTAGATCAGGTTGGGCTTCCCGAGGCCCTGGCGTTTTCGTTCGATCAGGCCTGCTTTGTTTTCCAGTTCATCCAGAAGTTGAATGGCCTTTTTGTTGCCGCAGTTTAGGTTCTCCTGTATCTCTGCCACCGTAAAGATGATATAAACGCGATCCTGGTCATCTTTCCAGCCATTCTTATTCGAGAGCTCTGTGCGGTCAAACAGAAGGCTATACAACAGCTTTGCCTCGGCAGAGATTCCCTGAAAAGTCTCATTCTGAAGCAGGATTTTGGGAACCCTAATAAAAGCGAAATGATCTGCCTCTACACTGTGGAGATAATCAGGAAGCATTCATATCACCACCTCCCGGCATGGAAACTTGTCTTTCGGGAGAGGCTTCTGCCTGAAGTACTCCTTCTCCGGCTTACCGTAGGGACACGTCGCGAACAGACATTTCCTGTACTTGAAGTCCGGATGATAATAGCAGCACAGCCTGCATTTCGGAGCCGTCTTGTTCCGGTCCACTGTGACCTCGTGCTTCATGAGGTTCCTGTAGAAATTCAAGCCTCCATTCTCACGCATTGACCGGTACCTCCATTTTCGTCTTAAAGACCTCGTTCATGCACTTCTTCATGCAGAAGCTGACACAGGGAGCATAGCAGCAGCCTCTGCAAGGTGAGTTCTTTTTCGGAGACTCGGCCAGGTAATAGCAGTTCTCCTTCTTGAGAGAGCATCCGGCTTTCCGGTTCTTCCAGAAGAAACAACCTCTGCAGCTTTTTGGACGGTCAGCGTAGTAACGCACGCCGTCGATCATGATCGTTTCTTTTTCCATCGAATAATCCTCCTTTTTCCTGATGGTTCTGCAGAGTCTGCAGAAATGAAAAAGCCCGGTTACCGTTTCGTACAGCAACCGGGCTATGTATGGAGGCTTTTCTTCTGGGAAGACAAAGACACCCGGCAGGAAGAACTATCTGCTGAGCGTCCTTATGAGTATAAAACAGGATTGGAATGATCAGATTCGGTCAAATTCTGACAGACGATCCGGAATCTCGAAAATCCGAAGTTGTAGTCATCAAAACCTGTCGTTCACGTAAGGTCCCGAGGGCTGAAAAATGAGGTCAAACGCATTTCTTACGTTCTCTCATTTCAATAAATTTCCCTCAAAATTTAACTACTGAGGCCCAAAAAAGGGCGGTTCCCTCAGTATTAACTACTTTTCTTCGGTCAGAATTCGTCAAAATTCGCGAAAACAAATCAAAAAGTTTTGGGTAAAGAAAGAGCCCGGAAATGGCGTATTTCCGGGCTTTTTCGCGTGTTGATTGGTCTCGATCAGCGCTTGCTGAACTGCGGTGCACGACGTGCCGCTTTGAGGCCGTACTTTTTGCGCTCCTTCATGCGAGGATCACGGGTGAGGAAACCGGCGGCCTTGAGGGCGGCGCGGTAGTTTTCATCCACCTGGAGCAGGGCGCGGGCGATGCCGTGCCGGATGGCGCCGGCCTGGCCGGTGACGCCGCCGCCGCTGACGGTGGCCTCGATATCCACCTTGCCCAGCAGCTCGGTGGTGGCGAGGGGCTGGCGGACGATGAGCTTCAGGGTCTCCAGACCGAAGTAATCATCGATATCGCGGCCGTTGATGGTGATGGCGCCGGTGCCGTTGGGGAACAGGTGGACACGGGCCACGGAGGACTTCCGACGACCGGTCCCGTAGAGATACGTCTTTTTGCTGGTATACATCTGATTTCCTCCTTACGCCCAGATCTCAGGCTTCTGCGCAGCGTGCTTGTGCTCGCCGCCGGCGTACACCTTCAGCCGCTTCAGCTGAGGGGCGCGCAGCTTGTTCTTGCCCAGCATGCCCTTGACCGCCAGCTCCATGGCGAACTCGGGACGCTTGGCCATCAGGTCGCGGTACCGGGTCTCATGCAGACCGCCGGCATAGCCGGAATGGGTCCGGTAGAACTTCTGGTCCAGCTTCTTGCCGGTGAGGATGGCCTTGTCGGCATTGATGACGATGACGAAATCGCCGCAGTCGACATGGGGGGTGTAGGTGGGCTTCAGTTTGCCGCGGAGCAGATCGGCGGCGATGACGGCGGTACGGCCAAGGGGCTTGTCCGCGGCGTCAAGCACGTACCATTTGCGCTCCACATTGGCCTTGTTTGCCATGAAAGTGGACATTGTGCTGACCTCCAAATAATTGCTTCGGGTAATGCGCAGCGGCGTTCAACGCCTTGACATTTCCCGTGAATGCATTAGAATATTCAGGAAAAGCCTAACTTTTATACCACAGGCCGAAAACCTTGTCAACACAAAAAACGAGGAAAAATAAACTGACCCGCAAAAGCTCGCAAATACGGCCTATAGCTCTCTTATTCTCACGAATACTCATTTTTGATTTTTCTTTTTTCGAGGCGAATATGGAACAGTTCACCGGTCTTGTCCGCCGCTGTGTGGAGGACTATGACATGATCAAACGGGGCGACGTCATCGCCGTGGGCCTGTCCGGGGGCAAGGATTCCATGGCCCTGCTCTGCGCCCTCCGCTCCCTGCAGAGATACTATCCGGAACCCTTCTCGCTCATGGGCGTCACCGTGGGCCTGGGGCTGCCGGATATGGACTTTACGCCCCTGAAGCACTACGTGGAGGACCTGGGCGTACCGTACCATTACGTGGAGACGGATATTGCCGACGTGGTCTTTCATGAGCGGAAGGAAAAGAACCCCTGCTCCCTTTGCGTGAAGATGCGCAAGGGCGCTTTTCATGACAAGCTGCGGGAGCTGGGGGCGAACAAGGCCGCCCTCGGCCACCACATGGACGACGCCGTGGAGACCTTCCTGCTGTCCCTGATCTATGAGGGACGGATCAGCTGCTTCGAGCCGGTGACCCACATGGACCGGAGCGGCATCACCCAGATCCGGCCCATGCTGTACGCGGAGGAAAAGCGGGTCACGGGGCTTGCCCGCAAATACGCCTTTCCCATCATTCAAAGCACCTGCCCCATGGACAAGACCAGCAAGCGGGCCCAGGTGAAGCAGTATATGTATGAGCTGAGCCGGGAGCGCAGGGATTTCAAGATCAAGACCTTCCATGCCATGCAGCGCCTGCCGCTGCGCGGATGGGAGACGGTGAAGCGGGAGGAAGGGCATGGCTGAAGCGCTGGCAAAAAACCAGATCCATACCGTGCGCATCGAGGGCTGCACCAGCGAAGGGCAGGGCGTCGCCCGGATCGACGGGCGCGCCGTGTTCGTCAAGGCCGCGCTGCCTGGGGAAAGCTGCCGCATCCGCATCCTGAAGGCGGGAAAAACGGCGGTATATGCCCGGATCGAGGAGCTGCTGGAGCCGTCTCCGGAACGGCGAGCGCCGGACTGCCCGTACTATGGCCGCTGCGGCGGCTGTGATTTTCGCCATGCAAGCTATGGCGAGGAGCTGCGCCTGAAGCTGCAGCGGGTGAACGACGCCTTTCAGCGCATCGGCGGCCTGAGCCTGCGGGCGGAGGTGATCCTGCCCGCGCCCAGGGAGGCGCGGTACCGGGCAAAGGCGATCTTCGCCGTGGGGGAGGATGGGGAAGGCCGGCCCGTCACAGGCTTTTACCGGGCCCGCAGCCACGACGTGATCCCCGTTGAGGACTGCCTGCTCCAGACGGAGGAGGCCTCCCGCGCGGCAGCGGCGCTGCGGCGCTGGATGGCGGCGGAGCATATACCCGCCTACCGGGAGGAGTCCGGCATAGGCCTTGTCCGGCACCTGTTCGTGCGCAGCGGCATGGTCTGCGTGGCAGCGGCGGGGGAGCCTGTGCGCGTATCGGAGCTGACGGAGACTGTGCGGGAAGCCCTGCCGGAGCTGAAAAGCCTGGTCTGGAACGTGAACCGCAGCCGGGGCAACGCGGTCCTGGCAGGGGAGTTCCGCACCCTCTGGGGCACGGAGCGGGTGGAGGTAAGCCTCTCCGGCCTGCGCTTCCGCCTGTCGCCCCGGTCCTTTTTCCAGGTGAACCCGGCTCAGGCGGAACGGCTGTACGCTGAGGCCATAGAGCTGGCGGGACTCACCGGGGGCGAGCTGGTGGTGGACCTGTACTGCGGCGCCGGAGCCATCGGCCTCCTGGCCGCCCCCGGAGCGCGGGAGGTGCTGGGGGTGGAGGTCGTCCCCGCCGCCGTTGAGGACGCCCGGGAGATCGCCGCGGCCAACGGCATTTCCAACGCCCGCTTTGTGTGCGCAGACGCGGCGGAGGCCGCGGCGAAGCTGGCGTCCGAGGGGATGCGCCCGGACGTGCTGTTCGTGGATCCGCCCCGAAAAGGACTTGAAGAATCGGTGATCGGCAGCATCGCGGAGATGGGCCCCGGACGGGTGGTGTACGTCTCCTGCGACCCCGGCACCCTGGCCCGGGACCTGAAGCTGTTCACCCAGGCGGGCTACGTTCCGGAGAAAGCCCTGGCGGTGGATATGTTCCCGCGCACAAGGCACGTCGAGACGGTAGTATTGCTGACAAAAAATACATAAGGCAGGCCGGAAAAAGCCTGTAATCAAGGGATTGCCGTTATCCGGGGCCATCACGCGACCGGGCAGCGGGAATAAGACCTTTATTAAGATTCTGGATGAGCTCGGCTATGATGTGGAGCTGACCTATGTAAAACGATAAAAATGACGAAACAATCGGAGATGAGATACCAATGACAAAAAGAAAAATGGACCTTGATCAGTGGTGTCGGGAAAACCGTAGAGAAGAATTGTTAGAAGAGTGGAGCGAGAAAAACGCAGAATTACGCTTTCCTATGACTCCTTCTTCTGTAGAATACTGCACACCACAAAGTGCCTGGTGGAAATGCAAAAATGGGCATGAGTGGCGTGCTCCGGTGCAGAAGCGATCAACGTTTGGTCTGGGATGCCCTATTTGCTCTCCTGACCAGAAGTCTCTTCCCGTTGGATTAAAGTATGGGTGCCTTACGATTATAGGCTGTGAGCCAGTCGACGAAAGTGATCGTTTCTGTAAA